>Ga0335075_10000145_pt1 | contig 137789 bp, 138 predicted proteins | sample Lox_Sample_24_FD_206723 | JGI IMG/M metagenome (GOLD analysis project Ga0335075, IMG submission 206723) | Soil microbial communities from Loxahatchee National Wildlife Refuge, Florida, United States - Lox_Sample_2.4 | ecosystem: Environmental > Terrestrial > Soil > Wetlands | place: USA... | reverse complement strand
GTCGCGATCGAAATGAACAACCGACCCCGCAAAACCCTCGGCTGGAAGAACCCAGCCGAAGCCCTCGACGAACTACTCTCCCAACACGACATCAACCCCGGTGTTGCACCGACCGGTTGAATCCGCCTGGCGCGCCTCACACCTCAACCAGCGTGGGTGAAGCGGACGCTGGTTGAGGTGCGAAGGACGGAGTCCTGAGCCTCGAAACCCGGTGAGTGGAGAGTCGGCCCTGGTCGGGCTCGGCGTTGGCGCGCCTGGCGCCTCGACCAGCGTCGAGGCGGCGTCTCAGCCCGAGAAGTCCGCCGAGGCGCGCTTGGCCATCTCGAGGAAGGACCGGCGGGACTCGAGGTTCTCCTCGAGCTCGCGGACCTTCTTGTCGTTCCCGGCGGCGCGGGCCTTCTCGAGATCGGCCTCGACCTTGGCGATGGCCTGCTCGAGTTTGGTGACCATGTCGTCGGCGCGGGCGGACTTCTCGGGGTCCGACTTGCGCCAGGCCTCCTCCTCGACCTCGCGGATGGCCTGCTCGACCTTGCGGATGCGGCCCTCGAGCTCCTTCATCCGGTCGCGCGGGACCTTGCCGGCGGCGTCCCAACGGTCGGCGAGGTCGCGGAAGGCGCGCTTGGCGGCCTCGACGTCCTGGACGGGCAGCAGAGCCTCGGCCTCGACGAGGAGCGCCTCCTTGACCTCGGCGTTCGCGGCGAACTCCTGGTCGAGAGCGGCGTTGGCGGCGTCGCGCGCGCCGAAGAAGGCGTCCTGGGCACCGCGGAACCGCTTCCACAGGGCGTCGTCGACGTCCTTCGGAGCGGGGCCGGCGGCCTTCCACTGCTTCATCAGATCGCGGTAGCGGCCCGCGGTGGGACCCCACTCCGTGGAGTCCGCGAGGCCCTCGGCCTCGGTGGCGAGACGCTCCTTGACCGCCCGGGCACCCTCGCGCTGCTCGTTGAGCTCGGCGAAGTGCGCCTTGCGGTGCCGCGTGTACGCCGTACGCGCGGTCGAGAACCGCCGCCACAGGGCGTCGTCCGAGGCGCGGTCGATGCGGGGGAGCGCCTTCCACTGGTCGAGCAGGTCGCGCAGCTTGTTGGCGCCGTGGCGCCAGTCGGTGCCCTCGGCGATCTTCTCGGCCTGGGCGACCAGGTCCTCCTTGGCGGCCTTGGCCTCCGCGGAGCGCTGGGCGCGCTCCTCGCGGCGGGCGTCGCGCTGCCGGGCGATGATCGGGCCGAGCGCGTCGAGCCGGCCGGCGAGCGAGACCAGGTCACCGACGGCGTTCGCGTCGACGACCTGGGCCTTCACCGTCTTCACGGACTCGGCCGCCTCCTCGGGGGAGAGCACGCCCGAGTTGATGCGCTGCTCGAGCAGCTCCACCTCGAACGCGAGCGCGGCGTACCGCTCGGTGAAGAAGGCGAGGGCCTCGTCGGGAGTCCCCTCGGGGTACTGGCCGACCGGGCGCTCACCGTCGGCGGTTCGGACGTAGACGGTGCCGTCGTCGTCGACGCGGCCCCACTCATGGCTCGTCACTTGCTGATCCCTCTTCGCATTCGGGTCGCACGGGGCGGTAGGTGCAGGCGCCCACTCTAGTCACGGCATCGCCCGGAGGAGAGCAGGAATGCCCGCCGGGAACCGATGCGACACCCCGACGCGCTGCTCGGTAGTGTGGCCGGGTGTTGATCGCCGGCTTCCCCGCGGGTCCCTGGGGCACCAACTGCTACGTCGTCGCCACCGGCGCCGGGAGCGAGTGCGTGGTCGTCGACCCCGGCAAGGACAGCGCCGAGGGCGTGGCGCAGGTCGTCGCCGAGCACCGGCTCAAGCCGGTCTCCGTGCTGGTCACCCACGGTCACGTCGACCACATGTGGTGCGTGGCCCCGGTGGCCGGGACGTACGACGCCACCGCGTGGATCCACCCCAGCGACCGGCACCTGCTCTCCGACCCGATGGCGGGCATGTCCCGGGAGACGACCCAGATGATGCTGGGCGGCGACTACCGGTGGGCCGAGCCCGACGACGTCCGTGAGCTGGGCGACGACCAGGTGCTCGAGCTGGCAGGCCTGCGGTTCGTGGTCGACCACACCCCGGGCCATACCGAGGGGTCGGTCACCTTCCGCACGCCGTACGCCCAGGCCGACGTCAGCGAGGTCATGTTCTCCGGCGACCTCCTGTTCGCGGGCTCGATCGGGCGCACGGACCTGCCGGGCGGTGACCACGCCACGATGCTGCGCAGCCTCACCACCAAGGTGCTGCCCCTCGCCGACGACATCGTGGTGCTCCCCGGCCACGGCGAGCAGACGTCCATCGGTCGCGAGCGCGCGACCAACCCCTACCTGCTCGACCTCCTCGACCGAGGCGACGCAGGTCGAGTGACCCGAGGTCTCTGAGTTGAGCAAGCCCACCCCGCTGAGCGGGTTCCCCGAGCTGCTGCCCGAACAGCGGTTCGTCGAGCAGCAGGTCGTCGACACGCTGCGCCGTACCTTCGAGCTGCACGGCTTCGCGGGCATCGAGACCCGCGCGGTGGAGCCGCTCGACCAGCTGCTGCGCAAGGGGGACACCTCCAAGGAGGTCTACCTCCTGCGTCGCCTGCACGAGGAGTCGGCCGAGGGACACGCCGGCCTCGGGCTGCACTTCGACCTCACGGTGCCGTTCGCCCGCTACGTGCTGGAGAACGCCGGCAAGCTGGAGTTCCCCTTCCGCCGCTACCAGATCCAGAAGGTCTGGCGGGGCGAGCGTCCCCAGGAGGGCCGCTACCGCGAGTTCACCCAGGCCGACATCGACATCGTCGGTCGTGACGTGCTGCCGTTCCACCACGACGTCGAGGTCACCCGGGTCATGGTCGACGCGCTGTCGCGCCTGACCTTCCTGCCGGGCTTCCGGCTGCAGGTCAACAACCGCAAGCTGATCCAGGGCTTCTACGCCGGCCTCGGCATCGCGAGCGGCGACGCCACGGACGAGGTGATGCGCGTCGTCGACAAGCTCGACAAGCTCCCGGTCGATCGGGTCCGGTCGATGCTGGTCGAGGAGGCGGGCGTCGACGAGAAGACCGCCGACCGCGTGCTGTCGCTGGCCACCATCCGCGCCGCGGACGACTCCTTCGTCGAGGCCGTCCGCGCCCTCGGGGTCGAGCACGAGCTGCTCGACGAGGGTCTGGCCGAGCTCGCCGAGCTCGTCACGGCGTGCGCCGGCCTGGTGACCGACCGGGTGCGCGTCGAGGCCGACCTGTCGATCGCCCGCGGCCTGGACTACTACACCGGCACCGTGTTCGAGACCCGGCTCGACGGCTACGAGTCCCTGGGCTCCATCTGCTCCGGCGGCCGGTACGACGCCCTCGCCTCGGACGGGAGGACGACGTACCCGGGCGTGGGCATCTCGCTCGGCCTCAGCCGGGTCCTGGTGACGCTGGCGAGCCGCACCGGCCTGGCCGCCGACCGGAAGGTCCCGAGCGCCGTGCTGGTCGCGGTGACCGACGAGGCGTCCCGGTCCGACAGCGAGGCGGTCGCGACCGCGCTGCGCGAGCGCGGCATCCCCTGCGAGGTCTCGGCGAACGCCCAGAAGTTCGGCAAGCAGATCCGGTACGCCGAGCGCCGGGGCATCCCGTTCGTCTGGTTCGCCCAGGAGGATGGCACCCACCAGGCCAAGGACATCCGATCAGGAGAGCAGGTGGCCGCGGACCCGGCCGCCTGGAGCCCGCCCGAGGAGGACCTGCGCCCGCGGGTCCTCCGGAGCTCCACCACCGACGTACAGGAGAAGAAGCAGTGATCCGCACCCACGACGCCGGCACCCTGCGTGCCGAGCACGTCGGCCAGACCGTCACCCTCGCCGGCTGGGTGGCCAACCGGCGTGACCACGGCGGCGTGGCCTTCATCGACCTGCGCGAGGCCAGCGGCATCGTGCAGGTCGTCATCCGCGACGAGGAGGTCGCCCACCACCTGCGCGCGGAGTACTGCCTCCAGGTCACCGGCGAGGTGACCGCGCGCAAGGAGGGCAACGAGAACCCCAACCTCGCGACCGGCGCGATCGAGGTCGTGGCCACGGACGTCGAGGTGCTCAGCGCCGCCGCGCCCCTGCCGTTCCCGATCAGCGACCACGTGGACGTGGGGGAGGAGGCGCGACTGCGGCACCGCTACCTCGACCTGCGCCGCTCCGGCCCCAACGAGGCGATCCGGCTGCGCAGCAAGGTCAACAAGGCGGCGCGCGACGTCCTCGACCGCCACGACTTCGTCGAGATCGAGACGCCGACGCTGACCCGCAGCACGCCCGAGGGCGCGCGTGACTTCCTGGTGCCCGCCCGGCTGCAGCCGGGCAGCTGGTACGCCCTCCCGCAGAGCCCCCAGCTGTTCAAGCAGCTGCTGATGGTGGCCGGCATGGAGCGCTACTTCCAGATCGCCCGCTGCTACCGCGACGAGGACTTCCGCGCCGACCGGCAGCCGGAGTTCACCCAGCTCGACATCGAGATGAGCTTCGTCGAGCAGGACGACGTCATCGCGGTCGCCGAGGAGATCCTCACCGCCCTGTGGAAGCTCGTCGGGTACGACGTCCCCACGCCGCTGCCGCGGATGACGTACGCCGAGTCGATGGCCCGCTACGGCTCCGACAAGCCCGACCTGCGGATGGGTCAGGAGCTCGTCGACTGCACGGCGTACTTCCAGGACACGCCGTTCCGGGTCTTCCAGGCGCCGTACGTCGGCGCCGTGGTCATGCCCGGGGGAGCGGGCCAGCCGCGCAAGCAGCTCGACGCGTGGCAGGAGTGGGCCAAGCAGCGCGGCGCCCGCGGCCTGGCGTACGTCCTCGTCCAGGAGGACGGCGAGCTGACCGGCCCGGTGGCCAAGAACATCACCGACGAGGAGAAGGCCGGCCTGGCCGCCCACGTCGGCGCGAAGCCCGGCGACTGCGTCTTCTTCGGCGCCGGCCTGCCCAAGCCCAGCCGGGCGCTGCTGGGCGCCGCGCGCCTGGAGATCGGCCGTCGCTGCGGCCTGATCGACGAGGACGCCTGGAGCTTCCTGTGGGTCGTCGACGCGCCGCTCTTCGAGCCCGCCGACGACGCGACCGCCGCGGGCGACGTGGCGGTCGGCAGCGGCGCCTGGACGGCCGTGCACCACGCGTTCACCAGCCCCCAGGACCTCGACGCCTTCGACTCCGACCCCGGCAACGCGATCGCCTGGGCCTACGACATCGTCTGCAACGGCAACGAGATCGGAGGCGGGTCGATCCGTATCCACAACGAGGACGTGCAGAAGCGCGTCTTCGACGTGATGGGCATCGGCGCGGACGAGGCGGAGGAGAAGTTCGGCTTCCTCCTGGAGGCCTTCAAGTTCGGCGCGCCCCCGCACGGCGGCATCGCCTTCGGGTGGGACCGGATCGTCGCGCTGCTCGCCGGCACGGACTCGATCAGGGACGTCATCGCGTTCCCGAAGTCCGGTGGGGGCTTCGACCCGCTGACGGCCGCTCCTGCGCCCATCACGCCCCAGCAGCGCAAGGAGGCCGGGGTCGACGCCGTACCGGCGAAGGAAGTCCCGGCAGAGAACTGATCGACCGGACGGGTCGCCCCAGCCCGTCGAGACCAGATCGTTACTCGCGGGTGATCGCCCGGTCTGGTCCTGGTCACATAGAGTCGCGGGCGGCGCGCTCCCGGGGCGCGCCGCCGAAGCGATTCGGCACCACCACCTGATGGGGAGAGCATGTCGCTGCCGCCGGTTTCCGCTGAGACGCTCGGACACCTGAGCGACGAGGCCCCCGAGGTGGAGCAGGACTCGTCCGGCAAGGGTCCGGTCAAGAGCCAGTCCCCGCTCCGGATCGCACTCGGCCGCCTGCGGCGCGACAAGCTGGCGATGGTCTGCCTGGCCATCGTGCTCGTCTTCGTGCTGATCGCGATCTTCGCCGACCTGATCGCCAAGGCCTTCGGCGTCGAGACCGGCCCGGGCAACCCGGCCAAGCAGCTGGACTACCTCAACGGCGGGATGCCGTTCAAGGGTCCGCCGGACGGCCCCTTCGACCCCGAGCACCCGTTCGGCGTCGCGCCGAAGACCGCCGAGGACAACCTCGCGGTGTGGCTCTACGGCTGCCGCACCTCGCTGATGATCGCCTCGATCTCCACGATCGTCGCGGGTCTGCTCGGCATCGTGCTCGGCCTGCTGGCCGGCTTCGTCGGCGGCACGGTCGACAAGATCATCTCGTTCTTCACCGACGCGTTCCTGACGCTCCCGTACGTCCTGATCGGCCTGATCATCGCCCCGATCCTCAACGAGCGGTTCGCCCTCGAGCCGGATCGCTACGCCACCATGCAGGTCGTCTCGCTGGTCTTCATCCTGGCCGGCTTCGGCTGGATGTCGATGGCGCGCCTGGTGCGCGGTGAGGTGCTCTCGCTGCGCGAGCGCGAGTTCGTGCAGTCCGCCGAGGTGATCGGGATGCCCACGCACCGGATCATGTTCCGCGAGCTGCTGCCCAACCTGGTGGCCCCGATCGTCGTGGCGCTCTCGCTGATGCTGCCCGCGTTCATCGCCGCCGAGGCCGCGCTGGCGTTCCTCGGCGTCGGCATCACCCAGGGGGAGTCGTGGGGCCAGACGATCGGCCAGGCCACGGCGTACTTCGAGCTCTACCCCCAGTTCCTGTGGCAGCCGCTGCTCGGCATCGTGATCCTCGTCGTGAGCCTCAACCTGCTCGGCGACGCGATCCGCGACGCGGTGGACCCGAAGACCCGACGCTGAGGTCCCGGTCCCCATTCCCTAGATGTGGTCGCGAGCTTCGGGTTCGTGGCACGGATGAAGAGGAAGGCTAGACACGATGAAGCGAAGCAAGTCGCTTGCAGCGGTCGCCTGCGTTGCTCTCGTCTCGACGCTCGCCGCCTGCGGCGGCGACGACGACGGCGGGAACAACGAGTCGAGCGACCGCAATTTCCAGGAGGCCGGCTCCGGCTTCGGGAAGGTCCCGGACGCCACGGGTCCGGCCCCCGAGGTCGAGGGCGCCGCGACCGGAGGGGACATCACCGTCCTCATCCCGAGCGACATCGGCCCCCAGGATCTCGATCCGGCCAACGGCTGGTCCGTGCTGGGCAACTCGATCCAGCAGGCCCTGACCAACCGCTCCCTGACGCAGTACCGCCGCAACGCGGACGGTGACATGGAGCTGGTCCCCGACCTCGCCACCGACCTCGGCCGCCCGAACGACGACTTCACCGAGTGGACCTTCACGCTGCGCGACGACGTGAAGTGGGAGACCGGCGATCCGGTCACCGCGGAGGAGCTCAAGTACGGCATCGAGCGCACCTTCGACTCCGAGACCTTCACCGGCGGCCCCGGCCAGGTCTACTCGGTCGAGAACATCGACTGCGGTGAGGGCTACGCCGGCCCGACCAAGTCGGGCGACTGCCCCGGCATCACGGTCGACGGCCAGGACATCACCATCAAGATGACCCAGCCGTTCCCGGACATGGACTTCTGGGGCGCGTTCATGGCGATGGGCCCGATCCCGCTCGAGAACTCCGAGTTCCCGGCGTACGGCCGCAAGCCGCTCTCGACCGGTCCCTACATGATCGAGGAGTTCCGCCCCAGCGAGTCGCTGACCCTGGTCAAGAACCCCAACTGGGACCCGGCCACCGACCCGGCGCGTCACCAGTACGCCGACTCCTGGACCTTCAAGTTCGACCAGGACCAGGAGAAGGTCGACCAGATCCTCATGAGCGACAGCGCTGAGGGCCAGACCACGGTCTCCAACGGTCTCGGCGCCACCAACGTGACGAAGCTCGAGCAGGCCCTGGGCGACAACTTCATCCAGCAGACCGGTCAGTGCGTCAGCTACAAGAACCCGGACTACACCCAGATCACGGACATGGACGTCCGCAAGGCGATCGCCTACTCCTACGACTTCGACAACATCGTGCTGGCCGGCGGTCAGGTCCCGGGCGTCACCCGGATCCCCGCGAGCACGATCATGCCTCCCGGCATGTCGGGCCGGAAGGAGTACTTCCCGGACGGTGAGCAGTTCACCTTCCAGCCGGAGAAGGCCAAGGAGCTGCTGGCGAAGGCCGGCGCCGAGGGCTACAAGCTGACGATGATCTACGACGACTCCGACGCCGAGCTCAAGGCCGCGGCCGAGCAGGAGAAGAAGGGCTACGAGGCGGGTGGCTTCACCGTCGAGATGATCCCCTTCCAGGAGGACTACTACGACCTCTACGACGACGCGGACAGCCCGATCAACAAGAAGCTGAACCTGCGCAACTCCAACTGGTGCTCCGACTGGCCGTCGGCCTCCACCATGATCCCGCCGCTGGTCGTGACCGGTCAGCGCTACAACACGTCGTACTTCTCCGAGCAGGAGATCGACGACCGGATCAAGGAGATCCCGACGCTGCCGCAGGACGAGCAGCCGGCCGCCTGGGGCGACCTGGACGAGCAGATCGGCACGGAGTTCTTCCCGCTGATCCCGGTGTCCTACCGCAACGACCTGTACGGCGCGGGCTCGAAGATCGGCGGCTTCACCGGTGACGCCGCGATGAGCGCGATCAACTACAAGGATCTCTTCGTCACCCAGTGACGTCGATGACCCTGCTGTGAACCAGCAGGGGATGGGGGTCGGGTCCGCCCGGCCCCCATCCTCCTGCCCAATCCCGAATTCCTCGCCGTGAGAGGTGCTGGGCTCGATGCTCGCCTACATCATCAAGAGACTGCTCGCCGGAGTGGTCGTCATCATCCTCGTCTCGATGGCGATCTTCGCGCTGTTCTGGTACGGCCCGTCCAGCCCCGCGCGACCGATCTGCCTCCAGGAGACCTCGCAGCGCTGCACGCCTGAGCGCCTCGCGCAGTACGAGGAGCAGATGGGCTACAACAACGGCATCGTCAAGGAGTACGGCAAGTACGTCTCCGGCATCTTCACCGGGCGCGAGATGGAGATCGGCAGCACCACGATCGAGTGCGACGCTCCGTGCCTGGGCTTCTCGCACCGCTCCCGCGGACTCATCTGGGACGAGATGATCCAGCGGCTGCCGGCCACGATCTCGCTGGCCCTCGGCGGCGCGGCGCTCTACCTCATCATCGGCATCCCGGTCGGGGTGGCGGCCGCGCGCAGACGCGGCACCCTCGGCGACAAGACCCTGGTCACCACCTTCCTGTTCATCAGCTCGGTGCCCTACTACCTGCTCGCCCTGCTGGCCTGGCTCTACTTCACCCTGATCTGGGACGTCCCGATCCTCGGCTCGAGCGGCTACACGCCGCTGCTGGAGAATCCGTGGGCCTGGTTCACGGGCCTGCTCCTGCCCTGGCTGTGCCTCGGGTTCTGGGGCAGCACGCAGTACACCCGCTACACGCGCGGCGCGATGGTCGAGACGCTCGGTGAGGACTACATCCGCACCGCGAAGGCCAAGGGCCTGACGCCCAACAAGGTGGTCTACCGGCACGGCCTGCGCAGCGCGCTGGTCCCCGTCGTCACCATCTTCGGTATCGACCTCGGCCTGCTGCTGGCCGGCACGCTGTTCACCGAGCGGATCTTCGAGATCCAGGGCATCGGCCTGTGGGGTCTGCGCGGGGTCTACGCACTGGACCTGCCCGTGGTCTCGGCCACGGCCTTGTTCACGGCGATCATCATGGTGTCCTGCAATCTTGTCGTGGACATCGTCTACAGCGCGCTCGACCCGAGAGTCCGCCTCTCATGACCGCCAGTCCTCTCTCCAGCACCTCCGTCGAAAGGTCAGGCACCACCGTGTCCGACAGCGACCCGTACCTCGTCGTCGAGGATCTCTCCGTCGAGTTCCCCACGCCCGACGGCCCGCTCCGGGCGGTCAACGGCGTCAGCTACTCCGTGTCGCTCGGCAAGACCCTCGGCATCGTCGGCGAGTCCGGCTCCGGCAAGTCGGTCTCGAGCATGGCCGTCCTCGGCCTGCACGACCCGCAGCGCTCGAAGGTCGCCGGCTCGATCCGGGTCGGCGGTCAGGAGATCGTCGGACTCGCCGAGCCCGCCATGCGCAAGCTGCGCGGCAACACCGTCTCGATGATCTTCCAGGACGCGCTGGCCGCCCTGCACCCGTTCTACCGGGTCGGCGTCCAGCTGGCCGAGGCGTACATGGTCCACCACCCCGACGCCTCCAAGCGCGACGCCCGGCGCCGGGCGATCGAGATGCTCGACCGGGTCGGCATCCCGCAGCCCGACAGCCGCGTCGACGACTACCCGCACCAGTTCTCCGGCGGCATGCGGCAGCGCGCGATGATCGCGATGGGCCTGATCAACGACCCGTCGCTGCTCATCGCCGACGAGCCCACCACCGCGCTCGACGTGACGGTCCAGGCGCAGATCCTGGACCTGCTGCAGGACCTGCAGCGCGAGTTCAACTCGGCCATCGTCATCATCACCCACGACCTCGGCGTGATCGCCGAGATGGCCGACGACGTGCTGGTCATGTACGCCGGCCGCGCCGTCGAGTACGGCACCACGAAGCAGCTGCTGACCCGTCCCGCGATGCCCTACACCTGGGGCCTGCTCTCCAGCGTCCCGGACGTCCAGGCCGACACCGACGCCCGCCTGATCCCGATCCCGGGCAACCCGCCGAGCCTGCTGGACCCGCCCACGGGATGCTCGTTCAACCCCCGGTGCGCGCATCGGGACAAGGTGCCGGGCGACCTGTGCCGCACGACCCTTCCCGAGCTGCTCCCGGTCGTCCCGGGCGCCGCCCACCTCAAGCGCTGCCACCTGGCCGACCCCGAGGCCGTCTACCTCGGCGAGGTCCTGCCCGAGATCGCTCCCGACCTGGTCGAGGAGGCCTGATGACTGACGAGACGACGACCCCCGACGAGGACCTCTTCCAGGAGATGGCCGAGTCGGGGCACACGGCCGCGAAGCTCGACCCGCAGGCGAAGCCCGTCCTCACGGTCGAGGACCTGCGGATGTACTTCCCGGTGCGGTCGGCCGGCCTCGTGCGCCGTACGGTCGGGCACGTCCAGGCGGTCGACGGCATCTCCTTCCAGGTGCCGGAGGGCGGCTCCCTCGGCCTGGTGGGGGAGTCCGGGTGCGGCAAGTCCACGACCGGTCGCCTCATCACGCGGCTGTACAAGCCCACGTCGGGCTCGATGCAGTTCGGCGACCAGGACCTGGCGACGCTGAGCAAGCGCGAGCTGAAGCCGGTACGCCGCGACGTGCAGATGATCTTCCAGGACCCCTACACGTCGCTGAACCCGCGGCACACCGTCGGGTCCATCATCGGCGCGCCGCTGTCGGTGCACGACGTGGTCCCGAAGGACCAGATCGTGCCGCGGGTCAAGGAGCTGCTCGAGGTCGTCGGACTCAACCCGGAGCACTACAACCGCTACCCGAACGAGTTCTCCGGCGGCCAGCGCCAGCGCATCGGCATCGCGCGCGCCCTGACCCTGAACCCGCGCCTGCTCGTCGCCGACGAGCCGGTGTCCGCGCTCGACGTGTCGATCCAGGCGCAGGTGATCAACCTGCTCCAGGACCTGCAGCGTGAGTTCAACATCGCGTTCCTCTTCATCGCCCACGACCTGGCGGTGGTCCGGCACTTCTGCCCCGAGGTCGCGGTGATGTACCTCGGCAAGATCGTCGAGATCGCCGACCGGGAGACGCTGTACAGCCGCCCGCACCACCCCTACACCCAGGCCCTGCTCTCGGCCGTGCCCGACGTGAAGCAGGCAGCCGTCGGCGGTCGTCGGGAGCGGATCCGGCTGGAGGGCGACGTACCGAGCCCGATCAACCCGCCGTCCGGCTGCCGGTTCCGGACCCGGTGCCACCTCGCGCAGGAGATCTGCGCGAAGGTCGAGCCGCCGCTGCTGCAGATCGGGCCGCGCCACAAGGTCGCCTGCCACTTCGCCGGCGAGCTGGGCCAGGCGCCCCAGAAGCCGGTCACCACCGGCCTGCTCGGCGTCGACGACCGCGGCAACCCGGACCCGTCCGCCTCCTCCGAGCCCGCCGACGTCGACCTGATGACCGGCTCGGGCTACGAGGACCGTTGGTTCGACGTGCAGAGCCGCACCGTCGTACGCCCCTGACCTCCGCCGGTCGAGGCGGTCGTGCGGCAAGACGGGTTTCGAGGCTCAGGACTTCGTCCTTCGCACCTCAACCAGCGGTTGACGCTGGTTGAGGTGCGAGGAGCGCCAGCGACGAGCCTCGAAACCCCGCGAGCCGAGAAGCAGCGTGGGGTCGGTGATCGAGGCGGTCGTGGGGCACGACGGGTTTCGAGGCTCAGGACTTCGTCCTTCGCACCTCAACCAGCGTCGCGCGCAGGACTTCGTCTTTCACAACTCAACCGGCGTCGGTGACGGCTGACGCTGGTTGAGGTGCGAGGAGCGCTAGCGACGAGCCTCGAAACCCCGTGAGCCGAGAAGCAGCGTCAGGACCGGGGGAGCACCCCCGTAAGGTCTGATTCGTGGACGGACTCTTCGACGTGCCCCGGTCCGGGGGCGGCGGCTCGCTGGCGGCGAACACGCACGCCTCGGCGCCGCTCGCGGTGCGGATGCGGCCGCGCACGCTCGACGAGCTGGTGGGCCAGGAGCAGCTGCGCGCGCCGGGCGCGCCGCTGCGCCAGCTGATCGAGAACGACCAGTCGATGTCCCTGTTGCTGTGGGGACCGCCGGGGACCGGCAAGACGACGATCGCCTCGATCGTCAGCCAGCAGACCGACCGCCGCTTCGTCGAGGTCTCGGCGGTCTCGGCTGGCGTGAAGGAGGTCCGGGCGGCGATCGACTCCGCGCGGGCGGAGCTGGTCGCGACCGGTCGGGAGACCGTGCTGTTCGTCGACGAGGTGCACCGGTTCTCCAAGGCCCAGCAGGACGCCCTGCTCCCCGGGGTCGAGAACCGCTGGGTGACGCTGGTGGCCGCGACGACGGAGAACCCCTTCTTCTCGGTGATCTCGCCGCTGCTCTCGCGCAGCCTGCTGCTGCGCCTGGAGTCGCTGACCGACGACGACGTACGCGCCGTGGTGGCGCAGGCGCTGGTCGACGAGCGCGGCCTCGACGGACGGTTCACGGTCGACGACGACGCGCTCGACCACCTCGTGCGCCTCGCCGGCGGGGACGCGCGCCGCTCGCTCACCTATCTCGAGGCGGCCACGGGCGCCGCGGTCTCGACAAGCTCGACCAGCGGAGAAGGCCCGATCGTCGTCGACCTGGCCACCGCTGAGCTCGCGGTCGACCAGGCGGCGGTCCGCTACGACCGGCAGGGCGACCAGCACTACGACGTGACCAGCGCCTTCATCAAGTCGGTGCGCGGCTCCGACGCGGACGCGGCCCTGCACTACCTGGCCCGGATGATGGAGGCGGGGGAGGACCCGCGCTTCATCGCCCGCCGGCTGATGATCCTGGCCAGCGAGGACATCGGCCTGGCCGATCCCACGGCGATCCAGACCGCCGTCGCCGCGGCCCAAGTGGTCCAGCTGATCGGCATGCCCGAGGCGCAGCTGACCCTCGCGCACGCCACCATCGCGCTGGCCGTGGCTCCGAAGTCCAACGCGGTGACGACCGCCATCGGCGCGGCCATGGCGGACGTGAAGGCCGGCAAGATCGGCCCGGTGCCGAGCCACCTGCGCGACGCCCACTACGGCGGCGCGAAGAAGCTCGGCCACGGCAAGGGCTACCAGTACAGCCACGACGCGCCGTACGGCATCGCCGAGCAGCAGTACGCGCCGGACGTCGTCGCGGACGCGGCGTACTACCAGCCGACCGCGCTCGGCGCCGAGGGTGCGGTCAAGGAGCGCTGGGAGCGGGTACGCCGGCTGATCCGTGGCCGCTAGCCACCGGTTGCCTGAGGATCGTGCGGTCGGTCTCGGCGCCGAGGATCGACGCGTTGCTGCGCACGCTGAGGATCGAACAGTTGCTCAGCCGGCTGAGGATCGAGCAGTTGCTGCGCTCCGAGAGCATCGACCCGGACGAGAGCACCGACGCGATCGACCCGACCGAGAGCACCGAGCCCAGCGAGCCGACCGAGAGCACCGAACCCACGCTGCCGATGGACAGCACCGACCCCTCGGAGCAGATCGAGAGGAAGGAGTTCTTCGAGCGCCAGGAGAGCATCGGCCGGTCCTTCCGGGTCGGGGTGCGGTGTCGCGCGACCAGGCTAGAGGGCCGGTAGCCCCGAGGCGATAGGCTCGACTGTCATGACGGACTGGATCGCGCCCGCCGCCGCGGTGCTCCTTGCGCTGGTGGCGCTCGGGCTCGCCGTGGCGCTGCTGCGCGTCCGCTCCCGGGCCGAGCAGGCGGTGGCCACGGTCCGGGCCGAGTCCGCCGAGCTGCGCGAGCGTCTCGACCGGCTGGAGCGGGACACCGCCACGCCGGTACCGAGCGAGCGCGAGTACGTCATCACGAAGCTCGGCGAGGAGGAGCCGGTCGAGCGGCAGCCCGCGCCGATGGTCGAGGGCCGGCTCTTCGCCGACCTCGTGGTCCGCGAGAGCGTGGTGCACGCCGCCTCCCTCGCCCACGGCGTACGACGCGCCCTGGCGCCGGCGACCCGCAACCGGATCCGCTTCGAGATGCGCCAGGAGCTGAAGCGGGCCCGCAAGCAGCGCAAGGCCGACCTACGTGAGGCCAAGCGCCTGTGGGCCGACCACCAGCGCGCCCAGGAGGGCAGCGCAGCATGAACCGCGGCCTCTGGTTCGTCGCCGGGGCCGGGGCCGGGGTCTACGCGATGATCCGCGGACGCCGTGCCGCCGAGTCCCTCACCGCCGAGGGGCTCCAGGACCGCTGGAGCGCCCTGACCCACGGTGCCCGGCTGCTGCGCGACGAGGTCGCCCAGGGCAAGGCCGAGGCCGAGGTCGACCTGCGTGCGCGGCTCGGGCTCGTCCCCGCCACCACCCCGGAGCTCGAGGCTCCGTCCACTCCCACGATCAACGAGATCAGCAGCACCGAGCAGGAAGGCACCCACTGATGGACACCGCGGAGATCCGACGGAGGTTCGTCGCTCACTTCGAGCGCGCCGGCCACACCCCCGTACCGTCCGCGTCGCTGCTCCTCGACGACCCGAACCTGCTGTTCGTCAACGCGGGCATGGTGCCGTTCAAGCCGTACTTCCTCGGCCAGGAGACCCCGCCGTACACCCGGGCGACCAGCGTGCAGAAGTGCGTGCGGACGCCCGACATCGAGGACGTCGGCAAGACCACCCGGCACGGCACGTTCTTCGAGATGTGCGGCAACTTCTCCTTCGGCGACTACTTCAAGGAGGGCGCCATCGAGCTCGCCTGGGAGCTGGTCACCAGGTCCCAGGCCGACGGCGGCTTCGGCCTGGACGAGTCGGTCCTCTACCCGTCCGTGCTGGACGGGGACGACGAGGCCGTCACGCTGTGGAAGAAGGTCACCGGTCTGCCCGACGACCGGATCGTGCGGCTGCCTCCCAAGGAGAACTACTGGTCCATGGGCGTGCCCGGGCCGGGTGGTCCGTGCTCGGAGCTGCTGATCGACCGTGGGCCGGCGTACGGCGCCGACGGTGACTGGGACGCGGGTGACCGCTACCTGGAGTTCTGGAACCTCGTCTTCATGCAGGACGAGCTGTCCGCCGTGCGCAGCAAGTCCGACTTCGACATCGCCGGCGAGTTGCCGAAGAAGAACATCGACACCGGCATGGGCCTGGAGCGGGTCGCGTACCTGCTCCAGGGCAAGGACAACATGTACGAGACCGACGTGATGTTCCCGGTCATCGAGAAGGCCATGGCCCTCACCGGCAAGAAGTACGGCGCGAACCACGAGGACGACGTCCGCTTCCGCGTCGTCGCCGACCACGTGCGCAGCTCGATGATGCTGATCGGCGACGGCGTCATGCCCGGCAACGAGGCCCGCGGGTACGTCCTGCGCCGGCTGCTGCGCCGCGCGGTGCGCTCCATGCGCCTGCTCGGGTACGGCGACCCCGCGCTGCCCGAGCTGATGCCGGTCTCGCGCGACAAGATGGCCGAGACGTACACCGACCTGCGCACCGACTGGGAGCGGATCGCCCGGGTGGCGTACGCCGAGGAGGAGACGTTCCGCAAGACCCTCCAGGCGGGCACCCAGATCTTCGACCTGGCCGCGACCGAGGTGAAGAAGGCGGGCTCGACCCGGCTGACGGGGGACAAGGCGTTCGCCCTGCACGACACCTACGGCTTCCCGATCGACCTGACCCTGGAGATGGCTTCCGAGGCCGGGCTGAGCGTCGACGAGGAGGGCTTCCGCGCCCTGATGGCCGAGCAGCGCCAGCGGGCCAAGGACGACGCGCGGGCCAAGAAGGGCCAGCACGCCGACACCGGCGTCTACCGCGCGGTGCTCGACGAGCACGGCCCGACCGACTGGCTCGCCTACGAGACCCTGCAGACCGAGTCCCGCACCCTGGCGCTGCTCCAGCAGGGCGCGCCGGTCGGCACCCTGGGTGCCGGTGAGGTCGGCGAGCTGGTCCTCGACCGCACACCGTTCTACGCCGAGTCCGGCGGCCAGGCCGCGGACGCGGGCGTCATCGAGTTCGACGGCGGCCGGCTGGAGGTGCTCGACGTCCAGCGGCCGGTCCGTGGGCTCGTGGTCCACCAGGTCCGCGTGGTCGACGGCGAGTTCACCCCGGGTGGCACGCTGCACGCCCAGGTCGACCCGGAGTGGCGCACGGGCGCCCGGCAGGCGCACTCCGGCACCCACGTCGTGCACGCCGCGCTCCGCGAGGTGCTCGGCCCCACGGCGCTGCAGTCCGGCTCCTACAACCGGCCCGGCTACCTGCGTCTCGACTTCGGCTGGACCCAGGGCCTGACCCCGGGCCAGCTGCACGACATCGAGGACGTCTCGAACAACGCCCTGCGCGCCGACCTGCCGGTCGGCTGGCAGTACATGACGCTGCCCGAGGCCAAGGACTGGGGCGCGATCGCGCTCTTCGGGGAGACGTACGACGACTCGAAGGTGCGGGTCGTGGAGATCGGCGGCCCGTGGTCGCGCGAGCTGTGCGGCGGCACCCACGTCGACCACTCCTCCCAGATCGGCACGATCGTGGTGACGGGGGAGTCCTCGGTCGGCTCCGGCAACCGGCGCCTCGAGGCGTTCACCGGCGTCGAGGGCTTCCGCTACCTCGCCCGCGAGCGTGACGTCGTCGGCCAGCTCACCGGTCTGCTGAAGACGCAGCCCGACGACCTCGTCGGGCGGGTGTCCGACCTGGTCGAGCGGCTGCGCGCCGCCGAGAAGGAGATCGAGAAGGCCCGGCTGTCGCAGCTGCTCGCCGGTGGTGCGCAGCTGGCGGCCGGGGCGAGCGTCGTCGGCGGGGTCCACGTCGTGGCGCACCGCGTCGACGGCGCGGGCGGCGGTGACGTCCGCACGCTCGCGATGGACGTCCGCTCCAAGCTGCCCGCGGGCGCGCCGGGCGTCGTCGTGGTCATCGGTGCCGCCGACGGCAAGGTGTCCGTCGTTGCAGCGACGACCGAGTCGGCGCGCGACCTGGGTCTCTCCGCCAACGACCTGGTCCGCGCGGTCGGTCCGTTCGTCGGTGGCAAGGGCGGCGGCAAGGCCGACGTCGCGCAGGGCGGTGGCACCGACGCGTCGCGGCTCGACGAGGCGCTGGCGGCCGTGCACGCGGAGGTCGCGCGAGCGACCGGGCAGGCCTGATCGGGTTGCGGACCGGCGTACGGATCGGCATCGACCCGGGCGACGCTCGGATCGGCGTGGCGCGCAGCGACCCCTCGGGCTTCCTCGCCACCCCCGTCGAGACCGTACGCCGCGGCCGCGGCGACCTCGGCCGGGTCGCGGCGATCGTGACCGAGCACGAGGCGGTCGAGGTCGTCCTGGGGCTGCCCCGGTCGCTGTCCGGCCGCGAGGGACCCGCCGCCGTCAAGACCCGCGAGTTCGCCTCCCGGCTCGCCCGGTCGGTGGCACCGGTGCCGGTGCGGCTGGTCGACGAGCGGCTCACCACCGTGTCCGCGGAGGCTATGCTGCGCGATCGTGGCCGGAAGGGGTCCGACCGGCGTTCCGTGGTCGACCAGGCCGCGGCGGTGCTGATCCTTCAGCACGCACTGGACACCGAGCGCGCGACCGGGACCGCGCCGGGTGAGATCGTCGAGGAGACGCGATGAGCGACGAGTACGAGCCCGGAACCACCGACGACTCGGGGATCCTGCCCCGGGTGGTCGAGGAGGAGCGTCCCGCCCGCCCGGTCCCGACCAACGGCGGGGCCCGGCGGGCGAAGAAGAAGAGGGGCCGCGGCCTCTCGGGGTGCCTGGCCGTGCTGGTCGCGTTCGCCGTGATCGCCGGTCTGCTCTACGTCGGCGTGACCGCCGGCCTCGACAAGCTCAACGAGACCTTCGCCGACCCCGAGGACTACCCCGGTCCGGGCCGCGGCAGCGTCACCTTCCAGGTGGCCGAGGGCGAGAACGGCTCGGCGATCTGCCGCAACCTCGAGGCCGAGGGCGTCGTCGCCTCGGTCGACGCCTGCATCGGTGCCGTCAACGGCAACCCGCAGGCCGGTGGCATCCAGGTGGGCTACTACGAGCTGCAGAAGGAGATGGCCTCCGCGGACGCCGTCGCGCAGCTGGTGGACCCCGCCAACCTCGTCACCAGCACGGTCACCATCCGCGAGGGCCTGCGCCTCACCGAGGTGGTCAAGGCCCTCGCCGAGGGCACCGACTTCCCGGAGCGCGCCTTCAACCGGGCGCTGGAGAACCCCGAGGAGCTCGGGCTGCCGGAGTACGCCGACGGCAACGCGGAGGGCTACCTGTTCCCGGCGACGTACGCCTTCGGGCCGGAGGACCAGCCCGTCGACATGCTGCGCAAGATGGTCGACCGGTGGTCGCAGGCGGCCGAGAGCGCCGACCTCGAGGCGTCGGCCGAGCGGCTCGGCTACACCCCGCACGAGCTGATGACGATCGCCAGCCTGATCGAGGCGGAGGGCCGCGGCGACGACATGCCGAAGATCTCGCGGGTCATCTACAACCGGATCGAGAACCCGGGCACGGCCGGCACGATCGGCAAGCTGCAGATCGACGCGACGGTCAACTACGCCGCCGGCAACACGCTGGGCGCCGTCCCGACCACCGCGGACCTGGAGATCGACTCGCCGTACAACACCTACCAGGTCGTCGGCCTGCCCCCGGGGCCGATCGAGGCGCCCGGCGACGCGGCGATCGCGGCGGCGGCCCACCCGGCCGACGGCGACTGGTACTACTACGTCACGGTCAACCTGGCGACGGGCGAGACGAAGTTCGCCGAGACGCCCGAGCAGTTCCAGACCTACAAGAACGAGCTGCGGGCGTACTGCGCGAACGAGTCGGAAGGTGCCTGCTGAGCGCGATGAGGTGCGCCGTCCTGGGCGACCCGATCGCCCACTCGCTCTCGCCCGCCCTGCACCGCGCCGGATACGCCGCCGTCGGCCTCGCCGACTGGTCGTACGACGCGGTGCGGGTGCCGGCGGGCGGGTTCGGTGCGTTCGTGGAGTCGCTGGACCAGCAGTGGCGCGGGCTGTCCGTCACCGCTCCGCTGAAGCGTGAGGTGCTCGGGGCCGCCACCGAGGTCACCGAGCGCGCGCGGCTCGTGGGTGCGGCCAACACCCTGGTGATCGGCCCGGAGGGACGGCTCGCCGACAACACCGACCTCCCGGGCGCCGTCGCCGCGGTCCGCGAGCGGTACGACGGCCCGGTCACCGCGGCGACGGTGCTCGGCGCCGGTGCCACGGCGGCCTCGTCCGGTCTCGCACTCGTCGAGCTGGGGGCCCGCAGCGTCACCCTGCTGGCTCGCTCGCCCGAGCGCGCGGCCGAGTCGGTGGCCGTGATCGCGGCCCACCCGAGCGGCCCGCGGGTCGAGGTCGGCTCGCTGGCCGCCGACCCGGTGGTCGGCGAGGTCGTGGTCTCGACGGTCCCGGCGGCCGCCCAGACCGACGACCTGGTCGCCCGGTGCGGCGACGCGGCCGTCCTCTTCGAGGCGCTCTACGACCCGTGGCCGACGCCGTTGGCGGCCGCGGCCGACGGTCGTCCGCTGGTCGGGGGACTGGACCTCCTGGTCCACCAGGCGGCGCTCCAGTTCACGATGTTCACGGACGTCGCGGCGCCGCTGGAGCAGATGCGCGCGGCGGGCGAGCGCGCGCTGGCGGAGCGGTCGGCGGGATGAGTCCCGCGGCCGCGGCCGTCGTCGCGACCCTCCTCGGTCTCCTGCTCGGCGCCCTGGTGCCCTCCGTCATCGCGCGGATCCCCGAGCCGGTCGAGGATCGGGATCCCGAGGACGGGGAGAAGGTCCCGTACGCCGAGGTCGCCGCGCGGCCCGGTCTGGCCGTGCGGACCGCGCTCCTGGGCGGCGTCGCCGGTGGGCTGCTCGGGTACGCCGTCGGCGGGGACCCGGCGCTGGTCGGGCTGCTGTTCCTGGTGCCGGTGTGCCTCGCGCTGGCCGTCGTCGACCTGCGCACCCGCCTGCTGCCGCGGGTGGTCGTCCTGCCCGCGACGGGCGTGCTCGTGCTGCTGGCGGTCGTCGAGGCGCTGGTGACCGGGGACCACGAGGACCTGCTGCGGGCGGCGATCGGACTGGTGGTGGCCCGGTCCTTCTACTGGCTGCTGTGGTTCCTGCACTCGGCCGGGATGGGCTTCGGCGACGTCCGGCTCGCCGCGCTGCTCGGCTTCGCGCTCGCGTACCTGGGCTGGGCGGAGTTCGCGATCGGCATGTACGCCGGCTTCATCGTCTTCGCGCTGCCCGGCCTGCTGCTGGCGATCGTGCGGCGCGACCGGTCGCTGCTGCGGACGGCGTACCCCTTCGGGCCGGCGATGATCGGCGGCGCGCTGCTCGGGGTGCTCGTCGGGCCGGCCCTGCTCTCCGGTCTCGCGCTGGCCTGACCGGCGTCGGTCGCCGGCGCGGTCGTGAAAGACTGGGGCCATGCTGCGTTGGCTCACCGCGGGCGAGTCCCACGGCCCGTCCCTGGTCGCGATCCTCGAGGGGCTCCCGGCCCACGTCCGGGTGACGAGCGAGGACGTCCAGGAGTCCCTGTCCCGGCGACGCCTCGGCTACGGCCGCGGCGCCCGGATGAAGTTCGAGCAGGACGAGGTCACGATCACCGGCGGCGTGCGCCACGGCGTCACGCAGGGCGGCCCGGTCGCCATCCAGGTGGGGAACACCGAGTGGCCGAAGTGGGAGACGGTCATGTCGGCCGACCCCGTCGACCCGTCGCTGCTGAAGACCACGGGCCGCAACGCGGCCCTCACCCGCCCGCGCCCGGGCCACGCCGACCTCGCGGGCATGCAGAAGTACGACTTCGAGGAGGCCCGCCCGATCCTCGAGCGCGCCTCGGCCCGCGAGACGGCCGCCCGGGTCGCGCTCGGCCGGGTGGCGAGCAACTTCCTCGAGCAGGCGCTCGGTGCCCGCATCGTCTCCCACGTGATCGAGCTCGGCGGCGTCCGCGCCCCGGCCGGCGTGCTGCCCGAGGCCGACGACGTCGCGCGCCTCGACGCCGACCCGGTGCGCTGCCTCGACGCCGACGCCAGCAAGCAGATGGTCGAGCGGATCGACCAGGCCCACGACGACGGCGACACCCTCGGCGGCGTCGTCGAGGTCGTCGTGCACGGACTCCCGCCGGGGCTCGGGTCCCACGTGCACTGGGACCGGCGCCTCGACTCGCGCCTGGCCGGCGCCCTGATGGGCATCCAGGCGATCAAGGGCGTCGAGGTCGGCGACGGCTTCGAGCTCGCGGCCACCCCGGGCTCGCTCGCCCACGACGAGATCGTCCCCACGCCCGACGGGATCCGCCGCGTCAGCGGCCGCTCCGGCGGCATCGAGGGCGGGATGACCACCGGCGAGGTCATGCGCGTGCGCGCCGCGATGAAGCCGATCGCCACCGTGCCGCGGGCGCTGCGCACCGTGGACGTCGCGACCGGTGAGGAGGCGGTGGCCCACCACCAGCGCTCCGACGTCTGCGCCGTTCCCGCCGCCGGCATCGTCGCCGAGGCGATGGTCGCGCTGGTGCTCGCCGACGCCGTCACCGAGAAGTTCGGCGGCGACTCCGTGGGCGAGACCCGACGCAACGCCGAGTCCTACCTCGACAACCTCCGCTTCAGGTGAGCCCGGCCACGAGTCCGCGGGTCGTCCTGGTCGGCCCGATGGGTGCCGGGAAGACCACGGTGGCCGAGCTGCTCGGGGAGACCTGGGGCGTGGGGGTGCGCGACACCGACCACGACGTCGAGGCGACGGCGGGCAAGCCGATCAGCGAGATCTTCGTCGACGACGGCGAGGAGCACTTCCGCGCGCTCGAGCGGGCGGCGGTGGCCACCGCCCTCGCGGAGCACGACGGCGTGCTGGCCCTCGGCGGGGGTGCCGTCCTCGACCCCGGCACCCGCGAGCTGCTCGTCGGGCACCGCGTGGTCTTCCTGCGGGTCGGCCTCTCCGACGCCGTCAAGCGGGTCGGGCTCGGCGTGGGCCGTCCGCTGCTGCTCGGGAACGTCCGCTCCCGGGTCAAGACCCTGCTCGACGAGCGCACGCCGATCTACGAGCAGGTCGCCACCCAGGTCGTCGACACCGACGGCAAGGACCCCGCGGACGTGGCCCGCGAGATCGAGGAGGCCCTGCGATGAGCGGGAGCACGAGCGAGAGCACCGTCCTGCACGTCGGCGGCGCGGCGCCGTACGACGTCGTCGTCGGGCACGACCTGGCCGGCCGGCTGCCCGGCATCCTCGGCCCCGACGTCCAGCGCGTCGCCCTCCTGTACGCCGGCACCCTGGGCCACCTCGCGGACAAGATCCTGGCCGCGCTGGTCGACCACTACGACGTCCTCGCGCTCGGCCTGCCGGACGGCGAGGACACCAAGACCGCCTCGGTCGCGAACGACTGCTGGGAGGCGCTGGGGGAGAGGGGCTTCACCCGCTCCGACGCCGTCGTCACCGTCGGCGGCGGCGCCACCACCGACCTGGGCGGCTTCGTGGCCGCATCCTGGTTGCGCGGGGTCCGCGTCGTGCACGTCCCGACCACGCTGCTCGGCATGGTCGACGCCGCGGTCGGCGGCAAGACCGGCATCAACACCGGCGCCGGCAAGAACCTGGTCGGTGCGTTCCACGAGCCGGCCGGGGTGCTCTGCGACCTGGCCACCCTGCGCACCCTGCCCCGCGAGGAGCTCGTCGCCGGGCTCGGCGAGGTCATCAAGTGCGGCTTCATCGCCGACCCGGTGATCCTCGACCTCGTCGAGGGGACCGAGCCCGACGCGCTCACCGCCGACTCCCCGGTCCTGCGCGAGCTGGTCGAGCGCGCGATCCGGGTGAAGATCGACGTCGTGGTCGAGGACCTCAAGGAGACCGGAGGCTGCGACGGCCACCCGGGGCGCGAGGCCCTCAACTACGGCCACACCCTGGCCCACGCGATCGAGCGGGCCGAGGACTACGGGATCCGGCACGGCGAGGCCGTCGCGATCGGTTGCGTCTTCGTGGCCGAGCTGGCCCGTCGCGCCGGCCTGATCGACGAGGCGCTGGCCGAGCGGCACCGCTCCGCGTTCGGCCGGGTCGGACTTCCGACGTCGTACGACGCCGCCTCGTTCGAGGACCTGCACGCCACCATGAAGGTGGACAAGAAGTCCCGCGGCTCGCAGCTGCGCTTCGTCGTGCTCGGCGCACTCGCCCGGCCTCAGGTGCTCGCCGGCCCCTCCGAGGACGACCTGCGCGCGTCGTACGCCGCGCTCGCCGCCGGCGGTGCCGCATGAGGGTCCTGGTGCTCAACGGCCCCAACCTCGGCCGCCTCGGGCGCCGGCAGCCGGAGATCTACGGCCACACCACCCACGCCGAGCTCGCCGAGCAGTGTGTCGCGTGGGGCCGCGAGCTCGGCCTGGAGGTCGAGGTCCGCCAGACCAACCACGAGGGCGTCCTGCTCGACTGGCTCAACGACGCCGCCGACGACGGCGACGCGGTCGTGCTGAACGCCGCCGCGTGGACGCACTACTCGTACGCGATCTTCGACGCGTGCGCCCAGCTGACCGGCCCGCTCGTGGAGGTGCACATCTCCGACCCGCACCAGCGACCCGAGGAGTTCCGGCACACGTCCGTGGTGACGCCGCACGCGGTCGAGGTGATCGCCGGCCACGGCATCGACGGCTACCGGAGGGCGCTGGTGGCCATTTCGTCCGCCGAGCCGCCCCGACGCTAGAATCATCGGCTGTCGCCCACGCACCGCGCCGGCGACGTCCCCGCCACCTGACCCGAAGGCTGACACGCGCGCATGGCAACGACGAACGACCTGAAGAACGGCATGGTTCTCAACATCGACGGTCAGCTCTGGGCCGTGACCGAGTTCCAGCACGTCAAGCCCGGCAAGGGCCCGGCGTTCGTGCGCACCAAGCTCCGCAACGTCGAGTCGGGCAAGAACGTCGACAAGACCTTCAACGCCGGCACCAAGGTCGAGACCGCCACGGTCGACCGTCGCACCATGCAGTACCTCTACAACGACGGCACCAGCTTCGTCTTCATGGACACCGGCACCTACGAGCAGCTCGAGGTCGCTCCGGAGATCCTCGGCGACGGCGCCAACTTCCTCCTGGAGAACCAGGAGGCCATCGTGGCCACCAACGAGGGCCGCGTCCTGTTCGTCGAGCTCCCCGCGTCGGTCGAGCTCGAGATCACCTTCACCGAGCCGGGCCTCGCCGGCGACTCGGCCACCGGCCGCACCAAGCCCGCCACGCTGGAGACCGGCCACGAGATCCAGGTCCCGCTCTTCGTGAACCAGGGCGAGAAGGTCAAGGTCGACACCCGCGACTCGTCGTACCTCGGGCGGGTCAAGAGCTAGTGAGCGCCCGTTCCAAGGCCCGCAAGCGGGCGCTGGACATCCTCTTCGCCTCGGACCTGCGGGGTGAGTCGGCGGTCGACGCGCTGGAGCGCGCGATCGCCGACGACGAGGGACCGACCAACGAGTACACCGCCGTCCTGGTCCGCGGCGTCGTCGAGCAGCAGGCCCGGCTGGACGAGCTGCTGACGGCGTACTCCGAGGGTTGGACGCTGGCCCGGATGCCCGCCGTCGACCGCAACGTGCTGCGCCTTGGCCTCTGGGAGCTGCTCTACGCCGACGACGTGCCCGACGCGGTCGCCGTCAGCGAGGCGATGGCGCTGGTGCGCGACCTGTCGACCGACGACTCGCCGCAGTTCGTCAACGGCGTCCTCGGCAACCTGCAGCGAAACAAGGCCTCCCTGTAGCGAAGAGCCGCTCATCCGGGTACCTGTCCGGGCATGGACATCACGCACCAGGCCGAGCGGGCCGGCCGCCAGGCCCACCACAGCGAATGGATGGATCACGCGGTCCGCGCCGGACTGGTCGCCTACGGCATCGTCCACCTGCTGATCGCCTGGCTGGCCCTGCAGCTGGCCTTCGGTGACCGCGAGGGCTCGCCGTCGAGTTCGGGCGCGCTCCACCAGCTCGCCGAGCAGCCCTTCGGCAAGGCGCTGGTCTGGCTGGTCGCGATCGGCCTGTTCCTGCTCGTGATCTGGCGCGTGCTCGAGGCGGTCGTCGACCGCTCGGTCAGCGCCGCCGGCAAGGCCGTGCTGTACGGCGCCCTCGGCGTGAGCGCGGTCCGGGTCGCGACCGGCTCCGGTGGGGGGAGCGGTGACGGCACCGACACCTGGACCGCGAAGCTCATGGACCTGCCCGGGGGGCAGGCCCTCGTCGTCGCGGTCGGCGTCGGCATCATCGCCTACGGCGGCTACGAGATCGTGAAGGCGTGGACCGAGAAGTTCGCGAAGGAGCTCGACGCCGAGGGCAAGAGCGGGAGCACCGGGTCGGCGTACCTGCTCTTCGGCAAGATCGGGTACGTCGCCAAGGGCATCGCCGTCGGCATCGTCGGCGCCCTGTTCGTCTACGCGGGCGTCACCCACGAGGCCGACAAGTCCGGCGGGCTCGACCAGGCGCTCTACGAGGTGCTCGACCAGCCGTTCGGGCCGTTCCTGGTCGGCGCGATCGCCATCGGGATCGGCTGCTTCGGGCTGTTCTGCTTCGCCCGCGCACGCCACCTCGCGCGCTGACCCTAGAGTCTCTGCCATGGCTGAGAAGCAGGTGGACGTCGTCGTCGTCGGACTCGGACCCGGTGGGGAGTACGCCGCCCAGAAGCTGGCCGAGGCGGGGCTGCGGGTGGTCGGCGTCGAGCGAGCCCTGGTGGGCGGCGAGTGCCCCTTCTACGGCTGCATCCCCTCGAAGATGATGATCCGGGCGGCGGACTCGCTGGCCGAGGCCCGGCGCGCGGTCACCCTCGCCGGCGAGGTGCGGGTCGTGCCCGACTGGACCCTGGTCGCGACCCGGATCGACAAGCAGGCCACGAACCACTGGAACGACGAGTCGCACACGACGCGTCTGGAGGAGGCGGGCGTCGAGATCGTCCGCGGCCACGGCCGACTCGACGGCACCGGCCGGGTCACCGTCGACGGCACGACGTACGTCGCCGCTCGAGGCGTCGTCCTCAACGCGGGCACCGAGCCGGCCACGCTGCCGATCGACGGTCTGGCCGGCACGCCGTACTGGACCAACCGCGAGGTGATGCGGCTGACCGAGCTGCCCGCCAGCCTGGTCGTGATCGGCGGCGGCCCGATCGGCGCGGAGCTGGCCCAGGCGTTCAGCCGGTTCGGGGTGCGAGTGACCGTGCTGGAGGCGGCTGACCGGCTCCTCGGCCCGGCCGAGCCCGAGGCCTCCGCCGTGATCGCCGAGGTCTTCGAACGCGAGGGGATCGAGGTCGTCACCGGGGCGAACATCTCCCGGGTCAGCCACGACGGGACCTTCCACGTCGAGGTCGACGGGCGCACCATCGACGCCGAGCAGCTGCTGGTCGCCGCGGGGCGGCGTACCAACCTCGCGGACCTGGGGCTGGAGACGGTGGGCCTCGACCCGCAGGCGAGGGTCGTCGAGGTGGACGAGCACCTGCGGGCGGGCGAGCGGCTCTGGGCGGTCGGCGACATCACCGGCAAGGGCCAGTTCACCCACGTCTCCATGTACCAGGGTGAGCGGGTGGTCCGCGACATCCTGGGCCGGGACGGGGCGGTGGCGGACTACCGGGCGCTGAGCTGGGTCACCTTCACCGACCCCGAGGTGGCCGTCGTCGGGATGACCGAGCGGCAGGCGCGCGAGGCCGGCCTCAACGTCGTGACCGGGCACGCCGACATCCCGGAGTCGAGCCGGGGCTGGATCCACCAGGCTGGAAGCGACGGCATCGTGAAGGTCGTCGCCGACGCCGACCGCGGGATCCTCGTCGGGGCGTGCGTGGCGAGCCCGGCCGGCGGCGAGGTGATCGGACTGCTCGCGACCGCCGTGCACGCGGAGGTCCCGGTCGCCACCTTGAAGGGGATGCACTTCGCCTACCCCACCTTCCACCGCACCATCGAGTCCGCGCTGGACGACCTCGGCGACGTGTGAGGGACGCCCGGAGCGGGCAAGGGTGAGCGCAGCACCAGCACCCGGACGGAGCCCACGCCGATGACCCAGCAGCCCCACGACCCGGCCTGGGGACGGCCCGCACCGGATCTCGCCGACACCAACGACCGTCTCTACACCCCCGAGGACCTCGCGGCGTACGCCGCCGGCCAGGCGCCCCCGGACCGCCCGACGGCGGTGCCGCCCCCGCCGGCGTACCCGCCGCCCGCGAGCCCGCCCGCGGCGGCTCCTCCGGCCGCGGAGGACGAGGATGCCGAGGACCCGCGGCGGTTCATGACCGCGACCGACTTCCTCGACCGGCGCGCCGGCGACGCCGACCCCGGCCCCGCGACCTGGGGCTGGCGGGGCCGCGCGCGGCGCTGGTCGGGCGGCCTGGTGAAGCCGCGGATGGGGGCCGAGGAGCTGGAGCACGTCCAGGACCGGCGCACCATCCAGCGAGACTTCGAGGGACCGCGCACCATCGCGTTCATCAACCCCAAGGGCGGGGCGGCGAAGACGACGAGCGTGCTCGCCGCGGGCTTCACGTTCGGCACGGTCCGCGGCGGCGGGGTCGTCGCCTGGGACAACAACGAGACGCGGGGGACGCTCGGGATCCGGGGCACCCGGAGCACGCACCGCAACACGACCCGGGAGCTGCTGGAGGACCTCGGTCGGTTCAACGACGTCTACCAGTCCCGGATCGGCGACCTCGGGGCCTTCGTGCGCTCGCAGGGCGACGCGCACTTCGACGTCCTGGCCTCCGACGAGCGGCCCGACGTGACCGGCATGATCCACGCCGACGACTTCAACGCCGTGCACCGGCTGCTGGAGCGGTTCTACCGTCTCGTCCTCGTCGACACCGGGAACAACATGCGAGCGGAGAACTGGCTGGCCGCCGCCGACGCCGCCGACCTGCTGGTGGTCACCAGCACGATCCGCGAGGACACCGGCTACAGCGGGCTGTGGATGCTGGACGCCCTGCAGGACGCGGGCTACCAGAACCTGAAGTACAAGACCGTGACCGTGCTCTCCGACCCCTCGGACCAGGTCGACGACAAGCTCGCCCGGGACCTGGTCGACGTCTACGAGCAGCGCACCCGGGCGGTCTACCGGGTGCCGTACGACCCGGCGCTGGTCTCCGGCTCGGTGGTGCCCTACGACCAGCTGTCGGCGGGCACCCGGCGGCAGTGGCTGCGGGCGTGCGCGGGGATGGCCTCGGCGCTCTGAGCCCGACCGGCGCCGGCCGGATCGCCGGTGCGAGCATGGGAGCTCCTCCGGTTGGTCACTCGGAGGGACGGCGTATCCCGGAACCGAAAGAGGCGAACACGAACATGCGTGCGGTGACGTACAGCGAGCCCGGCCCCTCCAGCGTACTGCGGGTGGTCGACCGGGACCTGCCGGAGCCGGGTCCCGGGGAGGTCCGGGTGCGGATGGTGCGCGGCGGGGTGAACCCGACCGACTGGAAGTTCCGGGCGAACGGGATGAACGGCACGTACGACGAGGTCGCGCCCGGCCAGGACGGCTCGGGCGTCATCGACGCGGTCGGCCCGGACGTCGCGGGCTTCGCCGAAGGGGACCGGGTCTGGCTGGTGCTGGCCCAGTCCGGCCGCTGGCTGGGGACCGCGGCCGAGTACACCGTCCAGCCGGTCGAGCGGGTCGTGCACCTGCCCGTCGGGGCGTCGTACGACCTCGGTGCATCGCTCGGCGTGCCCGCCGTGACGGCGCACCGCGCCCTGACCGCCGGCGAGGACGTCACCCGGCTCTCACCGGGCGCGATGTCGGGGATGACGGTCCTGGTCGCGGGGGGAGCGGGGGCGGTCGGCAACGCGGCGATCCAGCTCGCCCGCTGGGCCGGCGCGACCGTGCTGACGACGATCAGCAGCGACGAGAAGGCCGCGCTGGCGGTGGCCGCCGGAGCGCACCAGACGGTGAACTACCGGGTCGCCGACGCCGCGGCCGAGATCCGTGCCCTGTGTCCCGAGGGCGTCGACCTCGTCGTCGAGGTCGCCCTGGCCCAGAACGTCGCGCTCGACGCCGAGGTGCTGCGCAACCGCGGGACGATCGCCTACTACGCCGACAACGGCGGTGCCGAGGCGACCGTGCCGGTCCGCGGCACCTTCGCGAAGAACCTGCGACTGCAGGGCCTGCTGCTCTACACCCTCGGCGCCGACCTGCTCGAGGCCGCCACCGTCGACGTCAACGCCGCCGTCTCCAACGGCGCCCTCCGCGTCGGCGAGGACGCCGGCGTCCCGCTCCACCACTTCCCGCTCGACGAGCTCGCCGCCGCCCACGACGCCGTGGAGTCCGGCGCGGTCGGCAAGGTCCTCCTCGACATCTCCGAGGACTGACCGCCGAGTCGGCAGAAGTTGCGCGCCGAGTCGGCAGAACTTGCGCGCGGCCTCGGAGCTGCTCGATCCGCGAATGAAGGAAATGCCTTCAGTTTGACAGAATGAAGCTATGCTCTTCATATGGCGGAGGTGAAGCCCGAGCCGGTCGTCGTCATCGGTGACGTGGTCGGATCGCGAAGGTCGGGGGACCGGTCGCGGCTGCACGACCTGCTGAGTACGGCGCTCGCCGAGGTGAACCGGCGCTGGGACGCCGACCTGCGGATCACCGTCGGCGACGAGTACCAGGGCGCGCTGCCGAGCATCGGCGCCGCGACGGCCGCGGTGCTCGCGCTGCGGGTCGCCCTGCTTCCGGAGCACGATGTCCGCCACGGGATCGGGCGCGGCGAGGTCCGCATCCTCGACCCTCGGACGGGCGTCCAGGACGGTCCCGGCTGGTGGGCGGCGCGCGCGGCGATCGACGCGGTCCACGACCTCGCCGGCCGGCCCGCCACGCGCGGGGCGAGGACGGCGTACCGGGACGCCGAGGAGGACGAGGATCTTCGGCTCGGTATGCCGGTGGCTCTCCGGTCGGCGCTGCTCGCGCGGGACGAGCTCGTGGGAGGCCTCGACGAGCGGTCACTGTCGGTGCTGCGTGGTCTGCTGACCGGACGCACCCAACGAGAGATCGCCGCGGAGCTCGGCCTGTCCGAGTCGGCGGTGTCCCAGCGGGTGCGACGCGACGGCATCGGGGTGGTGCTGCAGACGACGGGGTGGTTGGAGGACCTGGAGTGAGCTGGCTCGGGCTGCTGCTGATCGGCCTGGGCATCTCCGATCTCGTCTGCTCCCTGCTGCGGCGCCCGCGGATCGCCGAGCTGGCCGGCGCGATGTCCGTGCTCGCCCTCGGGCCGGTCGCCGGGCTGACCTCGGCGGTGGAGCTCGCCTCGGTCGCTGTCGTGGCCGGGATCGTCGTCGTCTGGGGGCGGAGCGTCAGCTACGCCTTCGGTTCCGGTCCGCCCGCGCTGCCGCTGACCGTCCTGGGCGTCGCGCTGGGTGCCGCCGTGATCGCGTCCGGCGCCGCTCCCGCGGCCGGCGGACTCCTCGGCGACTGGCTCGGGAGCGCCGGACTGGACGCGTTGGCCGATCTCGACCCGGACCGCGCGCTCCTGCTGGCGGGTGCCGTCCTCGTCCAGCTCTCGACGGGCAACGTCGTGGTGCGACTCGTGCTGGCGGCCAGTGGCACCTCCAACCCGGTCCGGATGGGGCGCGACGCGCCGGAGCCGGCGCTGAAGGGTGGACGGCTCCTCGGCCCGATGGAGCGGCTGATCATCCTCGGGCTCGGCCTGGCCGGCGAGGTGACCGCCGCCGGCATCGTGATCGCCGCCAAGGGACTGCTCCGCTTTCCCGAGCTCCAGGCCACGCGCCGGGAGCAGCCACGGGGGCCGGGGATCCATGCGGTCACCGAGTACTTCCTGGTGGGCAGCTTCGTCAGCTGGCTCGTCTCCCTCGCGTCGCTGGCTCTCCTGGCCGCCTGACCGCTCGACCACCCGGGGGCCATCGCTAGGCTGACCGCCGTGAGCGACGACCTCCCCGTCCTGGACGCCGAGGAGCAGCGGGTGCTCGGCGCGCTGCTCGAGAAGCAGCGGACCGTGCCCGCGTCGTACCCCCTCTCCCTGAGCGGGCTCCGTACGGCGTGCAACCAGACCAGCAGCCGCGAGCCCGTCGTCGAGTACGACGAGCGGACGGTCGAGCAGGCCGGCCGCCGGTTGAAGGAGAAGGGGCTGCTGCGGATCGTCTGGTCCGACACCGGTCGCCGGACGCTGAAGTACCACCAGGTGCTCGACGAGGCGCTCGGCCTCGGCGACGAGGAGCGCGCGCTGCTGACCGTGCTGCTGCTCCGGGGGCCGAACACGCCCGGCGAGCTGCGCACGCGCACCGAGCGGCTGCACCCGTTCGCCGACCGCGGCGCCGTCGAGGGCTGCCTCGCGGTGATGGCGGAGCGCGGCCTCGTCCAGGTGCTGCCCCGCCAGCCCGGCCAGCACGACCCCCGCTGGGTGCACCTGCTGGGCGAGGTGGCCACTCCGGCCGGGGCCGCGACGAGGGCGCCGTCCGTCGACCGCGAGTCGCCGGTCGCCGACGGAGCCGACGCCCGGGACGACCGGGTGCGGGCGACGTACGCCGCCGTCTCCGAGACGTACGCCGACCGGCTGTCCGACGAGCTCGACGCGCTGCCGCTTGAGCGGTGGCTCCTGGACCGGGTGGCCGCGCACGCCGACGGCGGACCGGTCGTGGAGGTCGGGAGCGGGCCGGGGCACGTGACCGCCCACCTCGCCGCGCGAGGTGCCGACGCGCGGGGGATCGACCTGACGCCGGAGATGGTCGAGCAGGCGCGGCGACGGCACCCCGGAGTGCGGTACGACGTCGGCGACCTGCGTCGGCTGATGCGTCCCGAGACCGCGCCGGGCTGGCGGGCGGTGCTCGCGTGGTACTCCCTCATCCACCTGGCCGAGTCCGAGCTGCCCGCCGCGCTGATGGCGCTGCTGCGCCCGATCGACGCGGGCGGTTGGCTGGTGCTGGCGATGCAGGCCGGCGACGAGGTCACCCGGGTGACCAGCTGGTTCGACGAGGAGGTCCCGCCGCTCGACTTCGTGCGTAACGACCCGGCCACGATCGTCGCGCTCGTCGAGGCGGCGGGCCTGGTCGACGTCGAGTGGTACCTGCGCGGCCCCGTCGCCGACCGCGGCGAGACCACGCAGCGGCTCTACGTGCTGGGCCGGGTGCCGGACTAGGTCCGACGGGCACTCAGGCCGTCGTCAGCACCACGTCGCCGAGCACGGGCGCGCCGTCGCGCTCGCCGCCCGCGACGGTGGCCGAGCCGAGGATCCGGCCGTCCTCGCGCCAGCCGCGCACCCGGATCGTCTCGCCAGGGAACACCACGCCCGCGAACTTCACCCCGAAGCCCGCGACGGCACTCGCGTCGCCGTCGAGGAGCTGCTCGGTGAGGGTGCGCAGCACGATGCCGTAGGAGCACAGACCGTGCAGGATTGGCGCCGGGAAGCCGGCGCCCCGCGCGAACTCCGGGTCGGCGTGCAGCGGGTTGCGGTCCCCGCAGAGCCGGTAGAGCAGCGCCTGCTGCGGCAGCACGTCGTACGTCGTGTCCGCATCGGCCGCGCGCTCGGGAAGCACGACGGGCTCGGACGTCCCGCGGTCCCCGCCCCAGCCGCCCTCGCCCCGGACGAAGATCGACGAGCGGGTGGTCCACAGCTCCTCGCCGTCGGGGGAGGTGGCGACGCCCTCCTGCCAGATCACCGCGGCCTTGCCCTTGTCCCAGACGTCGCTGATCCGGGTCGAGACCCGGGCCGAGCCCGAGGTCGGGATCGCGCCGGTCACGCTGATCGACTGCGACCCGTGCACCACCTGCGCGAGGTTGATGTCGCACCCGGGCAGGTCGAGCGGCGGCGGGTCGCTGGCGTGGAAGGTCGGGGCCACCACGCCGAACGAGGGCAGCACCTGCAGCCCGGCGCTCTCCAGCGTGTACGACAGGTCGCTCGCGCCGATCGCCAGGTGGTAGAGCAGCACGTCGCTCTCGGACCACGAGAACTCGGTCGAGCCGAGGTCGGCGCCGATGGCCTTGTCGGGGTCGATGGGCATCAGGCGCCTCCCTGCGCGATGGACTCGGCGGCAAGATAGCCGAAGACGAGGGCGGGTCCGATGGTCCCCCCGGGGCCGGGATAGGTGTGGCCCATGACCGCGGAGGACACGTTGCCGGCGGCGTACAGCCCCGGGATCGTGGAGCCGTCGGGACGCAGCACCCGGGCGTGCTCGTCGGTGACCAGGCCGCCCTTGGTGCCGAGGTCGCCGGGGACGATCTTGACGGCGTAGAACGGTCCCTGGTCGATGGTGTGCAGCGACGGGTTCGGCTTGACCGTGGGGTCGGAGTAGTACTTGTCGTACGCGCTCTCGCCGCGGTGGAAGTCCTGGTCGACGCCGGTGCGGGCGTAGCCGTTGAAGCGGTCGACGGTGGCCCGCAGCGTCTCGGCGGGCACGCTGATCTCCGCCGCGAGCTCCTCGATGGTTGCCGCCTTGCGCACCACGCCCTCCTTGTACCAACGGCCCGGGAAGGGCTGGCGCGGCATCAGGCCGGCGAAGACGTAGCGGTTGCGGTAGCGCTGGTCGATCACCATCCACGACGGCACGTGGCCGACGCCGGTCGCCTCGCCGCCGTACATCGCGTGCACGGCCTCGACGTACGGCAGCGCCTCGTTCATGTAGCGCTTGCCGACCTGGTTGACGATGATCGAGCCGGGCAGGTTGCGCTCGGCCAGGCAGAACCAGGGCCGGCCGGGGAGCGGGATCGTCGGCCCCCACCAGCCGTCGTCCATCAGGTCGGTCTCCGCTCCCGCGGTGATCCCCGCGAGGAGGCCGCCGCCGGTGTTGAACTGCGAGCCGGTCGTCCACTCGGCGGAGGTGGGCTGGGGGAGGTACTTCTCCCGCAGCTCGCCGTTGCGCTCGAAGCCGCCGCTGCCCAGGATGACCCCGCGCCGCGCGCGGACGACGTGCTCCTGGCCGCCCTGACGGACCCGGACGCCCACCACCCGGCCGTCCTCGAGGGCGACGTCGGCGAGCTCGGTCTCGTAGTGCACGGGGACGCCGGCGTCGGCCAGGCCCTGGCGGAGACCGATCGCGATCGCGTTGCCCATGGCGTACATCCGTCGCCGCAGCAGCCCGCTGAGGATGCGGCGCAGCGTCACCTTGACCATCGTGATCGGGCCGCGCAGGGTGCGCATGCCGAGGCTGATCTTCCGGAAGTCGGCCTGCGTGACGATCATGTTCGCCGGCGCCTTGGTGTACGGCGGGTGCAGTCGGTCGAGCTCGTCGCCGAGGAACCGCGCGTCGAGCGGGATCGGCTCGACGGTGCGTCCCTTCGGCCGGCCACCCGGCTGCTCGGGGTGGTAGTCGGCGTAGTCGGGCACCCAGGTGAAGCGGACCGGCGTGTGCTCGCGGATGAAGTCCATGACCTCGGCGCCGCGGTCGACGTACGTGTCGCGGCGGACCTTGGGGACCACGTCGCCGACGATCGAGTCCAGGTAGAGCTTGGAGTTCTCCAGCGGGTCGTCCTGACCCGCCTGCTTCAGGGCGTAGTTCCCGGGGATCCAGACACCGCCGCCGCTGCGGGCGGTGGAGCCTCCGAAGTACGCGCTCTTCTCGAGGAGCACGGTGTCGAGACCGTGCTTGGCGGCGGCGAGCGCGGCGGACATCCCGGCAGCGCCGGCTCCGACCACGACGACGTCGACGGCCTCGGGCAGGGGGGTCGTCATAGCGCGAAACTGTAACAGGTTCTACTCTGGTCCCGTGATCGATCAGGATGCGGTCCAGGCCGCTGTCACGCGCCTGGCCGAGGCCCAGGCCACCCGCGTGCCCTGCCCACCCGTCCGCGACCTCATCGGCACCGACGACCTGCCGGCGGCGTACGCCGTGCAGCAGGGTCTGGTGCGCGCCCGCCTGGTCGGCGACGTCACGGTGGTGGGCCGCAAGATCGGCGCGACGTCCGAGGCCGTGCAGCGCCAGCTGGGGGTCGACCAGCCCGACTTCGGCTACCTGCTCAGCGACATGGACGTCAGTGCCGGGGCCGACGGCGGCGGCCCCGTCTCGATGCGCACGCTCGTGCAGCCGCGCGTGGAGGGCGAGGTGGCGTTCGTGCTGGCGCACGACCTCGACCCCGCCGACGAGGCCGACCTGACCCTCGATGCGGTCCGGGGCGCCGTCGAGGTCGCGCTGCCCGCGCTGGAGATCGTCGACTCGCGGATCGCCGACTGGGACATCGGGTTCACCGACACCGTCGCCGACAACGCCTCCAGTGGGCTGTTCGTCGTCGGCCGCGACGGCCGCACCCTCGACGAGCTGGAACCCCGCGACGTCACCATGTCGCTGACCATCAACGGCGAGGAGCGCTCGTCGGGCACCGGCGCCGCCTGCCTCGGCGACCCGCTCGAGGCGCTGCGCTGGCTCGCCGTGCAGGCCCGGCGCTTCGGCGACCCGCTGCGCGCCGGCCACCTGATCCTGTCCGGGGCCCTCGGCCCGTTCGTGCCGTTCGCCCCGGGTGACCGGGTCGAGGCGACCATCAGCGGCTTCGCGCCGCTCCGCGTCACTTTCGAGGAGTGAGCACATGGCAAAGCTGACCGCAGCGATCGTCGGGCCGGGGAACATCGGCTCCGACCTGATGTACAAGCTGCTCCGCTCCGACGTGGTCGAACCGCGCTGGATGATCGGCGTCGACCCCGCCAGCGAGGGCCTGCGGCTCGCGCGGGAGAAGGGGCTGGAGTCGACCCACGAGGGCGTCGACTGGCTGCTCAAGCAGGACCAGCTCCCCGACCTGATCTTCGAGGCGACCTCGGCGTACGTGCACCGCGAGTACGCCCCGCGCTACGAGGAGGCCGGCATCCGGGCGGTCGACCTGACCCCCGCGGCGGTCGGGCCCGCCGTGATCCCGCCGGTCAACGGCCAGGAGCACGTCGGCGCGATGAACGTCAACATGATCACCTGCGGTGGTCAGGCGACCATCCCGATGGTGGCCGCGGTCTCGCGGGCCGTCACGACGTACGGCGGGGTCTCGTACGCCGAGATCGTGGCCTCGGTCTCGAGCATGTCCGCCGGCCCCGGCACCCGCGCCAACATCGACGAGTTCACCCGCACCACCGCGGCGGGCGTGGAGACGATCGGCGGTGCCGAGCGCGGCAAGGCGATCATCATCCTCAACCCCGCCGAGCCGCCGATGATCATGCGCGACACGATCTACTGCGCGGTCTCGCCGGACGCCGACCGCGACGCGATCGTGCAGTCGGTCGTCGCGATGGAGAAGGCCGTGCAGGAGTACGTCCCCGGCTACCGGCTGCTCCAGGAGCCGCAGCTCGACGAGCCGTCGGCCGCGACCCAGGGGCAGCTGAAGGTGTCGATCTTCGTCGAGGTGGAGGGCGCCGGCGACTACCTGCCGCCGTACGCCGGCAACCTCGACATCATGACCGCCGCCGCCGCGCAGGTGGGGGAGAACATCGCCCGATCGATCCTCGCCGGGAAGGCCTGACATGAGCGACCTGAACACCCTGACCCGCACCTGGTCCCAGACCGACCCGGGCAGCGGGCTGGATCTCCGCCTCACCGACACCTGCCTGCGCGACGGCTCGCACCACAAGCGGCACCAGTTCACCGCGACCGAGGTGCACGACATCGTCGAGGCCCTCGACGAGTCCGGGGTGCCGGTCATCGAGGTCACCCACGGCGACGGCCTCGGCGGCTCGTCGTTCAACTACGGCTTCTCCCGGACGCCGGAGCAGGAGCTCATCCGGATCGCGGCCGAGACGGCGAAGCGGGCCAGGATCGCGTTCCTGATGCTGCCCGGCGTCGGCACCAAGGACGACATCCGCGCCGCCCAGGACAACGGCGGCCAGATCTGCCGGATCGCGACGCACTGCACCGAGGCCGACACCTCGATCCAGCACTTCGGCCTGGCCCGCGAGCTCGGCCTGGAGACGGTCGGCTTCCTGATGATGAGCCACACCCAGCCGCCCGAGGTGCTGGCCAAGCAGGCCCGGATCATGGTCGACGCCGGGAACCAGTGCGTGTACGTCGTCGACTCCGCCGGTGCGCTCGTCATGGAGCAGACCGCCGACAGGGTCGCCGCCGTGGTGGCCGAGATCGGCCACGAGGCCACGGTGGGCTTCCACGGCCACGAGAACCTCGGTCTCGGCGTCTCCAACACGGTCATCGCCGCCAGGGCCGGCGCGACCCAGATCGACGGGTCGGTGCGCCGCTTCGGCGCCGGCGCCGGCAACACGCCGCTGGAGGCGTTCGTCGGTGTCTGCGACAAGCTCGGGTGGAAGACCGGCATCGACTTCCTGACCATCGTCGACGCGTCCGAGGACGTCATCAAGCCGGCGATGCCCGAGGAGTGCCAGCTCGACCGGATGACGCTGATGATGGGCTACGCCGGCGTCTACTCGTCGTTCCTCAAGCACGCCGGCAACGCGGCGGAGCGGTACGGCGTCTCCGGAGCGAAGATCCTGCTGGAGGCCGGTCGGCGCAAGCTGATCGGCGGCCAGGAGGACCAGCTCGTCGACATCGCCCTGATGCTGAAGGCCGAGCAGGACAAGGCGGCCGCCAACAGCTGAGTACGTCGCGCGACCCGCGGGTCCGCGCGAACCTCTGGCTCCCGATCCCCGGGGGCGCTACTGTGCGCAAAACTAGAATGCGTTCCAGTTTCGGGACTGGTGCTGTGAGGAGAGGGGTCGCATGACCGCGGTACCACAGGAGATGCTGCCGACGATGCTGGGGCGAGCGACCCTCATCCTCGACGTGTTCGAGGATCCCGAGCGGCGACTCACCCTGGGACAGGTCGCGGTGCAGACCGGGCTGCCGCGCTCGACCGCGCACCGGATCCTGGACCAGCTCGTCGGCCTGGACTGGCTCACGCACACCGACGGCGGCTACCTCCTCGGCCGGCGTGGCCGGACCTGGGGGCGTCCCGGCCGGCCGCGGGCCGACCTGCAGGAGGTCGCCGCACCGGAGCTCGCGCGACTCGCCGGCTGCGGGGGAGCGGTGCACCTCGGCCGGCTGGACGGCGGCGACGTGGTGCTCCTCGCCGGCCGCGGCGACGGTGCGGGCCGCGTCGGCACCCGACGTCGGGCCGAGCGCTCCGCGCTGGGGCGCGCCGCGCTCGCCACGCTGACCCCGGAGGAGGTCGACGACCGCGTCAGCGGCGCCGACCTCGCCCAGCTGTACGCCGAGCTGCACCGCGCCCGCCGTACCCAGCTGGTGTGCCGCGACGTCGGCGGCGGTCTGGTCGCCGTCGCGTCGCCGGTCGCCGCCGGTGCGGCTCTCGAGCTCGTGGTGCCCGCCGGTCGCGCCGACCGGCTCGGTCCGCTGGCCCGCGCCGCCGCCTGCCGGGTGCGCGAGGCGCTCGGCGCCTGACCTCCGCTGCCGCCGGGGATCCGCTGTCGGATCCCCGGCGGCAGCTGCGTTCGGGCCTCGACCGGGCGCCCGCTTCACCAAAACGAGAACGTGTTCTAGTATTCCCCTGTCCCACCACGACAGGAGATGTCATGTCCCAGGCTGTTCTCGACGGAGTTCGTGACCTGCTTCCCACCTTCCGGGAGCGCGCCGACGAGGCCGAGCGCCTCCGCGTGGTGCCCGAGGCGTCGATCAAGGAGCTCGAGGACACCGGCTTCTTCCGGCTGCTCCAGCCGAAGCGCTTCGACGGCTTCGAGGCCGACCCGGTGACCTTCTACACCGCGGTGCGCGACATCGCCTCGGCGTGCGGCTCGACGGGGTGGGTCTCGAGCGTCGTCGGCGTGCACCCCTGGCAGGTCGCGCTGTTCGCCGACGAGGCCCAGCAGGCCGTGTGGGGCCAGGACACCTCGACCCGGCTGAGCTCGTCGTACGCCCCGACCGGCAAGGCGACCGTGACCGACGGCGGCTACACGCTCTCGGGCAAGTGGAGCTTCTCCTCCGGCTGCGACCACTGCCAATGGGTGCTGCTCGGCGGCCTCGTGTTCAACGCCGAGGGGCAGGTCGTCGACTTCAAGACGTTCATGGTCCCGCGCGAGAAGTACACGATCGTCGACGTCTGGAACGTCGTCGGCCTCGCCGGCACCGGCTCCAACGACATCGTCGTCGACGACGTGTTCATCCCCGAGGCGTTCACGCTGTCGATGAGCGAGACCGGCCAGTGCCGCGGCCCCGGGCAGGAGCAGAACACCTCCGACCTCTACAAGCTGCCGTTCCACTCGATCTTCACCGGGACCATCACCACGCCGATCATCGGCATGGCCCGCGGCGCGTACGCCGAGCACGTGGAGATGCAGCAGAAGCGCACGCGCGCGGCGTACCTCGGCGAGAAGGCGTCGCTCGACCCGTTCGCCGCCGTGCGGATCGCCAAGGCGTCGTCCGAGATCGACGCCGCCTGGGCGCTGCTGACCAACAACATCCGCGAGGAGATGGACCACGTCGCCCGTGGCGAGAAGATCCCGCTCGGCGTGCGGCTGAAGGTCCGCCGCGACCAGGTCCTCGGCTCCCAGCGCGCCCTCGACGCGATCGACGTCCTCTTCGAGGCGTCGGGCGGTCGGGCACTGGCCACCGGCACGTACCTGCAGCGGGCCTGGCGCGACGCCCACGCCGGCCGGGTGCACGCCGCCAACGACCCCGAGCGGGCGCTGCAGATGTACGGCGCCCACGAGTTCGGCCACAAGGTCGACCCGGGGATGTACTGATGGCCGACCTCTCCCAGGAGGCGACGCGCCGGTCCGCGAAGGCCCGCGACATCACCCTGAACTACTACGAGGCCGGCGAGTCCGGCCCCACGGGCGGCGGGCTGCCGCTGGTGATGCTGCACGGCGGCGGGCCGGGCGCGTCGGCGTGGTCCAACTTCGGCCGGGCGCTGCCGCACTTCGCGTCGCATTTCCGGACGCTGCTGGTCGACCAGCCCGGCTTCGGCGGGTCCGACAAGCCGGCGGTGGTCGGCAACTTCTACCGCCACGCCGCCGACCACGTCGTCGCCCTGCTCGACGAGCTCGGCATCGAGCGGGTGCACCTGCTCGGTAACAGCCTCGGCGGCGGTACGGCGATGCGCCTCGCCCTGACCTATCCCGACCGGGTCGGGCGGCTGATCCTGATGGGGCCCGGTGGGCTCTCGCTGAACCTGTTCCACGCCGACCCGACCGAGGGCGTGCAGCGGCTGATGGACTTCGGGGCGAACCCGACCCGGGAAGCACTGCGCGCGTTCATCTCCACGATGGTCGTCGACCAGTCGCTGGTGACCGACGAGCTGGTCGAGGAGCGGTTCGCCGACGCGACGGCCCCCGGCGCGCAGGAGGCGATGCGCTCGATGGGCATGTCCTTCTGGAACCCGGAGACCGCCGAGGACGGCATGCTCTGGCGCGAGGCGCACCGACTGCGCAAGCACACGCTGCTGACCTGGGGCCGCGAGGACCGGGTCAACCCGCTCGACGGGGCGATGGTCGCGCTGAAGCTCATCCCGAAGGCGTCCCTGCACGTCTTCCCGAATTGTGGGCACTGGGCACAGATCGAGGCCGCGGAGGAGTTCGCCGAGGTCGCGACCGCGTTCCTGGCCCGCCACACCCAATCTCGACAGGCTCGATCACCGGAGGCTTCGCAGTGACGATCGACATCAAGTCCATGGGGTACGTCCGGGTCGCCTCCACGGACCTGACGCAGTGGGACACCTTCGCCGGGAAGGTGCTCGGCCTGGCCAAGGGCCGCGGTCCGAACCCCGAGCACCAGTACTGGCGCATCGACGAGGTGTCGGCGCGCCTGGTCGTCGTCCCCTCCGACGTCGACCAGCTCGACTGCGTCGGCTGGGAGCTCGCCGACCACCGGGCGCTGCAGGACGCGCGCGAGCACCTGGAGAAGGCCGGCGTCGCCTACGAGCAAGGCACCCGCGAGGAGCTCGACGAGCGCCGGGTGCAGGAGCTGGTGCGCTTCCGCGACCCGTGGGACAACGTCTTCGAGCTGTTCCACGGCATCACCTACGAGTCCCGCCCCGTCGTGACGCCGTACGCCGCGACCTTCGTGACGGGCGACCAGGGGATGGGCCACATCGTGCTGCCCGTGCTCGACGACGTGGAGGCGCTGCGCTTCTACACCGACGTCCTGGGCTTCCGGCTGCGCGACTCGATGAGCATGCCCGGCGAGTTCGTCGGCAAGGAGCCCGGCTCGAAGATCTGGCTGCGGTTCCTCGGGGTGAACCCGCGCCACCACTCGCTGGCGTTCCTGCCGATGCCGAACCCGTCCAAGTGCGTCCACATCATGCTGGAGGTCGACCGGCTCGACGACGTCGGCCGGGCGCTGGAGCGGGTCCGCAAGCACGGCGCGCCCCTGTCGGCGACCCTCGGACGGCACATGAACGACGAGATGGTGTCGTTCTACGTCCGCTCGCCCGGCGGCTTCGACGTGGAGTTCGGCACCGAGGGGATGACCGTCGACGACGCCCGGTGGGTGGCTCGCGAGTCGACCGCGGTGTCGTACTGGGGTCACGACTTCGGCGGCGGTCAGTAGGGGAGGGACGGATGGCGAGGGTCGAGACCGTGAGCTCGGGGGCCAGCGCGGAGATCCCGGACGTCCCCGACATCCCCGACGGGATGTCCCCGGACGCGCGCGAGACGTGGCCCAGCCCGGAGCTGATCAGCTCCTGGCTCGGCGACGCCGGCTACGACTTCGAGCTGCGCCCCGGCGAGGACGTCGAGGTCGCCGAGGACCCGGAGGCCCAGGCTGCCGCCCGGCGCTTCCGCGACGTGCTCGGCCGATTCGCCTCGGGCGTCACGGTCGTCACCTCGATCAGCGGCGGCGAGCCCGTCGGGATGACCTGCCAGTCGTTCTCGAGCGTGTCCCTCGACCCGCCGCTGGTGCTGTTCATCCCCGCGAAGACCTCCCGCGCCTGGCCGCTGATCCAGCGCTCCGGACGGTTCTGCGTGAACTTCCTGGCCGCCGAGCAGGCCGAGCTGTCCAACACGATGGCCAGCCGCGGCATCGACAAGTTCGCCGGCGTCGACTGGACCCCGTCCGAGAACACCGGCTCCCCGGTCCTGGCCGGCACCCTCGCCCACGTCGACTGCACCATCCACGCCGTCCACGAGGCCGGCGACCACTACGTCGTCATCGGACGGGTCCTCGACCTGGCCACCTCCGACTCCACCGACCCCCTGCTGTTCTTCCAGGGCAAGTACCGGACCACCTCCTGACCCTGGCCCGCTCGCCGAGAAAGTGACGGGTCGCGCCACGACTAGGCTCGCCGGCATGGACACCCACCCCCTCTGGCGGCCGTACGACGTCCCGAGCGAGGAGGAGATCGCGCAGGCGCGGGTGCGGGCCCACGTGCCGGAGCAGATCGAGGTGGTGCCGCCGGACCCGGCCTGGCCGGCGCGGTACGACGAGGTCCGGCGGCTGGTCGAGCAGGCGCTGGGGGAGCGCGTGCAGGAGATCGTCCACATCGGCTCGACCTCGGTGCCCGGGCTGCACGCGAAGCCGGTCATCGACGTCAGCGTCACGGTGGCCGACACCGAGCGCGAGGAGGACTACCTGCCTGCGCTGGCGGCCGCGGGGTTCGTGTTGACCGTGCGCGAGCCCGAGCACCGTTGCCTCCGGCTCGCGGACCCTCGGACCAACCTGCACGTCTGGAACCCCGGCGCCGCCGAGCCGCGGCGTCACGTGGCGTTTCGCGACTGGCTCACCGGGCATGCCGACGACCTCGCGGCGTACTCCGACCTGAAGTGCTCGCTCGCGGGCGAGGGCTTCACCGACGTGATGCTCTACAACAACCGCAAGGCGGGGTTGATCTACGACATCTACGAGCGGATCTTCGCGGCCGACCCAGAGCATCCGCACACCCCGCAGCCGCGGGCCTGAGCAGGACGCCGCCGACCCGTCGATCCTGCGACGACACGCCGCGAGAGACGCCGAGAAAGTGACGGGTCAGAGGTTCCACTCCCGGCCGAACCACCGACCGATGCGCGAGGCGCCGAAGTCGGCCTTGTCGGCGGCGAGCTCGCGCGAGGGGCCGACCAGGTCACCGGCGGGGGCCTGGCCGCTGAGGAACGTCACGTCCACCTTGGCCACCTGGTCGTCGCCGAACTCCAGGTAGCAGATCCCGCGGCCGTCGTACGACACGTCCGAGGCGGCGCCGCGGGCCCGCGCGACGAGCTGCGCCGCCACGACCGCGGCCTGGCCCTCCGCGAAGACGCCCGCCTTGGGGGTGCCGACGCTGGTGACGTCGCCGACGGCGTACACGTCCTCGAAGCGGGTGCGCAGGGTCAGCGGGTCGACGGGGATCCAGCCGTCCTCGGTGAGCCCGGCGTCGACGACCACGGCGGGCGCGCGGTGGACGGGTACGCCGAGGAACAGGTCGAACGGCAGGGACGAGCCGTCCCCGAGGATCGCCCTGCCCGGCTCGAGGGAGCGGACGAGAGCGCCGGGGCGCCAGGAGATCCCGCGCTCGGCGAACTCGCGCAGCAGTGCCTGCGAGGCGGCCGGCGACGGCGGGATCGGTACGCCGAGCGGCATCACCAGCGAGACCGACGAACTCGCGCGCAGGTCGCGTCGCCGCAGCAGGTCGTGGACGAGCAGCGCCGTCTCGCTCGGCGCCGGCGGGCACTTGAACGGCGTCGAGGTGACCGCGACGACCACGTCGCCGCCGGGGAAGTCGGCGAGCACGTCCCGCAGGGCGAACGCCCCGTCCACCGTGTAGAACTCGTGACCGTGCTCGACCAGCCCCGGGGTCGCGTCGGGGTGCAGGTCGGCTCCCAGAGCGACCACCAGCACGTCGGCCTCGAAGGAGCCGGCATCGGTCTCGACCCGTCTCGCCTCCGGGTCGATCGACTCGACGGTCGCTCGCACGAAACGCAGACCGGGGCGCGCGAGGTCGTCGTACGAGTGCCGGACGTGCTCGGCGGGCGCACGGCCGAACATCACGTCGAGCTTGGAGAAGCCGAACACGAACCCGTCGGCGCGGTCGACGAGCACGACGTCGGCGTCGGGGCCGAGCTCGCGGCACAGGGTCGTGGCCAGCTCGAGGCCGCCGAAGCCGGCGCCGAGGATCAGGAAGCGCATGGGCGGAACCTAGCGGCTGCCCGAGCGGGGGGATAGGCCAGATTCGGGTACGCCGAAACCGCGGGTCGAGCCGTCAACCCTGCGACGACACGCCGCGAGAACCGCCGAGAAAGTGACGGGTCGCGCAGAGGGTCAGATCCGGACGCGGGTCGGGTTGGCCAGCATGCCCTCGGGGAAGGCCTCGGAGGTCGTGTCGGCCTGAGCGGTCTCGGTCACCTCGATGTCGGTCATGGGCAGAACCTATCGACCACGAGGTCACCGGTTGGTTACGGGTCCTCCACGCGAGATGAACGTTCGGCAACGATCCCCGGGAAACCCTCAGGGACGCATCAGGACCTTCACGCAGTCGGCGGTCCGGGCGGCGACGGCGGCGTACGCCGCGGCGGCGTCCGTGAGCGCGAACTCGTGGGTGAAGATCCCCGTGGTGTCGATCCGCCCGTTCCCGATGAGTGGGACGAGCGAGGGCCAGGTGCCCTGGATCGGGGCGGTCGTCATCCGCAGGGTCACGCTGCGGAAGAGCTCCCCCAGGATCGGCAGCGGGTACGGCGCCAGGTCGTGCACGCCGATCACGGAGACCGTGCCGCCGGCGCGCACGGCGCCGAAGGCGTCGTCGAGCGTGGCGTCGAGGGCGACCGCGTCGATGACCGCCTCGGCCCCGCGGCCGCCCGTCGCCTCGAGCACGGCCTCGACGGTCGGGCTGTCGATCGCGATCCCGCCCGCGGCGACCGCCCGGTCGCGGCGACCGGCCACCGGGTCGGCCACGAGCACCTGCCCCGCACCGAGGGCGTACGCCGCGCGGACGGCGCACTGCCCGACCGCGCCCAGGCCGATCACGACCACGGTCGCGCCCGGCGCGAAGTCGGCCCGCTGGGCGCCGGCCCAGCCCGTGGCGAGGTTGTCGGTCAGCAGCAGCGCGGCCTCGTCGCTCATCCCCTCCGGGACGGCGAGCAGCTGGAAGTCGGCCGCCGGCACCGCGAGCAGGTCGCTCTGCGCCCCACCCAGCTCGCCCGCGCCGAAGACCTTGCCCCCCTGCACGCAGGTCACCGGGTCGCCCAGTGCGCACCTGTCGCAGGCGCCGCAGCCGGCGACCGACGAGATCAGGACCCGGTCGCCGACCGCGTACCGGCGTACGTCGGGTCCGACCTCGACGACCCGGCCGACGGCCTCGTGACCGACCGCGACCGGGTAGAGGGGCAGGTCCCCGTCGTAGAAGTGCAGGTCGGACCCGCAGATGGAGGTGGCTTCGACCTGGACGATCGCGCCGTCCGGTCCGGGCAGGGTCGGGTCCGGGCGGGTCTCGACGGTGACGGAGCCCGGGCCCTCGATGACGACGGTTCGCATGGCCGGACGCTAGGGGCGGTAGACAGATCCGCACAAGTGTGTACCAATGCCGCATGCGGAATCCCCACGCCGGCCGGCGGTTCACGGTCGAGGAGATGAGCGACGAGGCGATCGCCGCCGCGCTCGAGGACGTCTCGGTGCCCACGCTGCTCCTCTCGTGCGTGCACATGAGCGACGATCCCGCCGTCCGCGAGCGGATCCTCACCGGGCCGCTGCGCCCCCAGGGCCTGTTCCTCAACGAGGTCCAGGGCTTCATGGCGCCCGAGGCGCAGGCCGAGGCCCGGGCCTTCGCCCTCACGGTGATCCGCGACTGGCGCGACCGCGGCTGCCCCGAGCCCGAGCCGGTCGGCCCGGAGCTGCTGAAGCGGATGATGGACTGGGTCGCCTGTGAGGACGTGGGCGCGGAGTACGTCCCGATGCTGCTGGAGGAGATGGAGCTCGACGGTGCCGACGAGCGTGCCGCGACCCGGCCCGCCGATCCGTCCACGGCCGCCGACCTGCCCGTGGTGGTCATCGGCTGCGGCATGTCCGGCCTGCTCGCGGCCATCCGGCTGCAGGAGGCCGGGTTCCCCTACACCGTGGTCGAGAAGAACCCCGGCGTCGGCGGGACCTGGTGGGAGAACACCTACCCGGGCGCCCGGGTCGACGTCGGCAACCACTTCTACTGCTACTCGTTCGAGGGCTCGGACCACTGGACGGAGTTCTTCTCCCGCCAGCCCGAGCTGCAGGGCTACTTCCAGCGCGTCCTCGAGAAGTACGACGTGGGCCGCCACGTCCGCTGGTCGACCGAGGTCACGGGCGCGACCTGGGACGACGCGTCCGGCACCTGGTCGGTCGCGCTCGACACCGGCGAGACGCTGACGGCGCGTGCCGTGATCTCCGCGGTCGGCATGCTCAACCGCCCGGCGGTGCCCGACGTACCCGGGCGGTTCGACGGTCCCTCGTTCCACACGGCGCGCTGGAACCACGACGTCGACCTCGCCGGCAAGGACGTGGTGATGGTCGGTGCGGGCGCCACCGGCTTCCAGGTGGCTCCGGCGATCGCCGAGCAGGTCGGCCGCCTCACCGTCCTCCAACGCAGCGCGCAGTGGATGTTCCCGAACCCGAACTACCACGCCGAGGTCGGGCCGGGGGTGCGCTGGGCGCTGCGGCACCTGCCGTTCTACGCACGCTGGTACCGCTTCCTGATCTTCTACCCCGGCTGCGACACCGGCCTCGTCGCGGCGCGGGTCGACCCCGGGTGGGAGCCGCAGGAGCGCTCGGTCAGCGAGGCCAACGACCTCGCCCGGATGATGTTCACCGACTGGATCGAGAGTCAGGTCCCCGACGATCCCGAGCTGTTGGCGAAGGTGCTGCCCGACTACCCACCCACCGGCAAGCGCACGCTGCAGGACAACGGCAGCTGGCTGCGCACCCTGCAGCGCAGCGACGTCGAGCTGGTCCGCGCCGGGGTCGAGCGGCTGGAGCCGGACGGCGTCGTCGACTCCGAGGGCCGGTTCCACCGGGCCGACGTACTCGTCTGGGCCACCGGCTTCCGGGCGAACGACTTCCTGCTGCCGATGCGGATCACGGGCCGCGACGGGATCGACCTGCGGGAGCACTGGGGCAGCCGTCCCCGTGCCTACCTCGGCATGACGGTGCCCGGATTCCCCAACTTCTTCTGCCTCTACGGGCCGGGCACCAACCTCGCCAGCGGCGGCAGCCTGATCATCAACTCCGAGATGGAGGTCCGCTACGTCGTGCAGTGCCTGACCGCGCTCGCCGACGGCGGGCTGCGCTCGCTGGAGCCGCGCCGGGAGCGGTACGACGAGTGGTACGACCGCTGCCAGGCCGAGCTGCGCGCCACCGTCTGGGCCTCGCCGCACATCGAGCACAACTACTACACGAACGACGACGGCGAGGTGCACGTGCTGAGCCCCTGGCGGATCGTGGACTTCTGGGCCTGGACCCGCACGGCCGACCTGGCCGACTTCGTGCTGCGATGAGCCGGAGCACCAGGGACCGGCTGCTCGACGCGGCTGAGGAGTGCCTGCGCCGCGACGGCATCCGGCGTACGACGGCCGCAGGCGTCGCGGAGGTGGCGGGCGTGTCGCGGGCCGGGCTCTACAAGCACTTCCCCGACAAGGCGACCCTGCTCTCTGCCGCCCTGATCCGCCGGGACGAGGCGTTCTGGGCCGAGGCCCACGAGCGGGTGGGCAGCGCCGACGGGATGGCCGCCAAGGTGGCCGAGGCCGTCGTGATGTCGCGCGACTCGCCGCTCGGGCCGCTGGCCCTGGAGCTGAGGGAGCGCGAGCCGGATGCGTTCGCGTCGGTCATGGGCACCTTCACCGACGACATCGTCCCGGGCCTCGCGGGCTTCTGGGAGCACCACCTGGAGCTGGCCCGGGAGACCGGCGAGGTCCGTGCCGACCTCGACCTCGCGGGCGCCGCCGAGTGGATCCTGCGCGTCGTCATCTCGCTGGTCGCGGTCCCGGGCGTGGCCGTCGACGTCGACGACCGCGCGTCGGTGCGCGACTACCTGCAGACCTACCTCGTCCCTGCCCTGACCTGAGCCACCCGAGGAGACCCATGGACCCCGCCGACTTCCCGACCCTCGACCCGGACCTGGCGGGCATCGTCGCGCTGCTGCCGGACATGACGGAGTCGCTGGCCGACCTCGCGGGCGCCCGCGCGATGCTCGACGGCTTCGTGCCCGAGGGGCCGGTCCCGGGTGAGGAGCTGGTCGAGACCAGCGAGCAGCCCATCGGTGAGGCGGCGCGGGTGCGGTTCTACCGCCCCCGGCGCGCGACGGGCGAGCTCCCCGGTCTGCTGTACCTGCACGGCGGCGGCTTCTGCCTCGGTGGTCTGGAGCTGGAGCACGGGCTGGCGGTCGAGCTGTGCCACACCCTCGGGGCGGTCGTGGCCAGCGTCGACTACCGGCTGGCGCCCGAGCACCCGTACCCCGCCGGGCTGGACGACTGCTACGCCGCGCTCCAGCTGCTCGCCGCCCGCGACGACGTCGACGCCGCGCGGGTCGCCGTCCACGGTCAGAGCGCCGGGGGTGGTCTGGCCGCGGCGACCGCGCTGCTCGCCCGGGACCGGGGCGGGCCCGCGCTGTGCTTCCAGGCGCTCGGCATCCCCGAGCTCGACGACCGGCTCGACACCCCGTCGATGCGGACCTTCACCGCCACGCCCATGTGGAGCCGGCCGCAGGCGGCGCTGTCCTGGCAGTACTACCTCGGCTCCGGGGAGGCCGACCGGTACGCCGCCCCCGCCCGCGCCGAGGACCTCAGCGGGCTCCCGCCGGCGTACGTCGTCACCTGTGAGCTGGACCCGCTGCGTGACGAGGGCATCGGGTACGCCCTGCGGCTGTTGCAGGCCGGGGTCTCGGTCGAGCTGCACTCGTTCCCGGGAACCGTGCACGGGTCGGCCATCGCGCGGGAGGCGGCCGTGGTCAAGCGGATGGACGCGGAGCTCGTCGACGCGCTGCGCCGGGCGCTGGCGCCGGAGCAGGCTCAGCCGTAGCAGATGTAGAGGCCGACCACGGTGGGGATCAGCCCGAGCAGCAGCCAGGGCGTCGCGATCGGTCGGCGGTGGATGATCAGCGCGACCGCCACGGCGATCACGCCGAAGGCGCCGGCGATCACGTTGAGCCCGATCCGGGCCGGGTCGTTGTTCTCGTTGACGAACGCGGCCGAGACCACGAGTCCCGCGGAGAGGTGCAGGATCGTGGTGGCGAGGAGCACCGACAGGACCCACTTCTGCACGCCCTCGATGGCCTTGCTGCCGGGCGGCGGCGGAGCCGGACGAGGGTTGTCGGGGTCCATCAGGTGCCGGCGACGGCGCGGCGCCTGCTGCTGAGTCATGCCCCGAGCCTACGCCGCACCGGGCCGCGGAACGGCATCCGCCCACCCCCGGAGACGACCGGAAAACGGATGCGGCGACCGGGGTGCGGGGCGCATGCTCGACGGATGATCCTGGACCAGGTCGACCCCGGCGACGCGGCCGCGGTCGACGACTACGTGACGGTCACGAACGCCGTCCGCGCCGCCGACTCGCCCTGGGAGCACCCGCTGACGCCGCACGAGGCGGTCGGCCAGCTCACCCATGGTTGGGACGGCGAGCCGTCGGTCGGGTTCGTCGGGCGCGTGGGCGGATCGCCGGTGGCGGCGGGGGAGTACGCCGTCAGCGAGTACGACAACCGACACGTCGCCTGGGTGGAGGTGAACGTCGCTCCCGGCCACCGACGACGGGGGTACGGCAGTGCCGTGCTCGCTGCCCTCCGTGACCGGGCACGAGCTGAGGGCCGCACGTCGCTGGGGATCGGGGGGTGGGAGTCCCGGGCAGCGGTCGCGTTCGCGACCCGCCACGGGCTCGAGCAGAAGTCGGTCGAGGTCAACCGCCGCCAGTGGCTCGCCGACCTCGACCGCGACGTGCTGGCCGCCGCGCACGCCGAAGCGCTCGCGCACGCGGGCGACTACGAGCTGCTCCGGATCGCCGGCTGCAGCCCGCCCGACCTGCTCCCGGCACTCGCGGTGATGACCGCGGCGATCAACGACGCCCCGACCGACGACCTCGACATCGAGGACAGCGTCTTCCCACCCGAGCGGATCGCGGCGTACGACGCCGCCCAGGCCGCGCGCGGGCACCGGATGTACCGCCTCGTGGCCCGACGCCGTGCGGACGGAGAGCTCGCCGGCCAGTCCGTGGTCGCGGTCGAGGGTGAGCGCCCGGCGCTCGCGGAGCAGCACGACACGTCGGTGGTCGCGGCCCACCGCGGGCACCGGCTCGGGCAGCTCCTGAAGACCGACATGCTGCGCTGGCTGGCCGAGGCCGAGCCGCAGGTCGAGACGATCGACACGTGGAACGCGGAGTCCAACGCGCGGATGATCGACGTCAACGAGCGGCTCGGCTACCGGGTCGTCGGCCGGGGCCTGGTCTTCCAGGGCTCGATCTAGACCTCGACCTAGATCAGGTACGACGCCCCGCGGCGCAGCTCCTCGACGGCTCTCGTGACGACGCGGTCGATCAGCTCCTCGCAGCTCGGCAGGTCGTCGAGCACGCCGACGACCTGGCCGGAGGCGAGGACGCCCGCGCTGGTGTCGCCGTCGACCAGGCCGGACTTGAGCATCGTCGGGGTGTTGGCGGCGAGGGCCATCTGGGCCAGCGAGCGGCCCTGGCTCTTCTTCATCTCCCGGCCGTCCTTGGCCAGCTCGAGCCAGGACATGCCGCTGGACCGCTTGAACTCCAGGGTCCGGCGCAGGGTCGGCCCGAGCCGCTTGACCGCGCTGGTCTCCTCGATCTCCTCGACCAGCCGGGTGCGCAGCATCCGGTGCGGCATCCCGTCCACCTTCGCCGTGACCACGGTGCCGTCGAGGCCGTAGGTGAGGTACAGCTCCTTGACCGCGTCCGGAACGGCCGAGTCGCGGGTCAGCAGGAAGCGGGTGCCCATGCCGATGCCGGCGGCGCCGTACGACAGGGCGGCCGCGAGGCCACGGCCGTCGAAGAATCCGCCGGCGGCGATGACGGGAATCTCACTCCCCACACTTCTCAGGCTGTCGAGCACCGTCGGCAGCAGCAGCGTGGTCGGCACGGCGCCGGTGTGCCCGCCGCCCTCGCCGCCCTGGATCATCACGGCGTCGGCGCCCCAGGAGGCGACCTTGACCGCGTGCTTGGGGGCGCCGACCGACGGGATCACGACGATGTCGTGCTCCTTCAGGCGCGCGATGAGCTCCGGCTTCGGAGCCAGCGCGAACGACGCCACCTTCACGCCGTGGTCGATCAGCAGCTGGCAGCGGGCCTGGGCGTCGCCGGCGTCGGCGCGCAGGTTGACGCCGAACGGCCGGTCGGTGCGGCCCTTGACCTCGACGATCGCCTTCTCGAGCTCGTCGATGGTCATGGTGGCGCTGGCCAGGATGCCGAGGCCGCCGGCGTTCGCCGTACCGCTGACGAGCCGGGGACCGGCGACCCAGCCCATGCCGGTCTGGACGACGGGGTGCCGGATCCCGACCAGTTCGGTCAGGGGCGTGCGGAGCAGCTGGTCGATCACGACGCGGCCTCCGGCTCCGGGACCTCCTTGAAGCGCAGGCCCTTCGGGTCCAGCACCTCGCGGATGAGGATCAGCTCCTCCAGGGTCGGCTCCCGCGTCGTCGGCACGTCGGCCGGCACGTCGAGGGTGAACCCGGTGGCCTCGCGGACCTCGTCGACCGTGACCCCGGGGTGCACGCTCAGCAGCCGCATCGTGTCGCCGGGACCGCCGATGTCGAACACCCCGAGGTTGCTGACCACCCGGTGGATGTCGTTGAAGCGGGTCGCCGCGGGGCCCGCCTCCTTGGCCAGCGCGGGACCGACGCCGGAGACGACGTCCACCCGCTCGACGAAGACGCGCGGGGAGTGCCGGGGGACCCAGTACGACGTCCGGTTGTTCACCGTGTTGCCGGGGGCGCCGCGCGAGCCGAGCAGCTGCCGCGTCGGCTTCGCGAAGTCGCCGATCGCCGAGATGTTCTGGTTGCCGTGGCGGTCGACCTGGGTCGCGCCCATCATCACGTGCCGCCGGCCGTGGGCGACGACGTCGAAGACCTTGCGGAACGGGATCCAGCCCTCGACCACGTCCGCCTTGGCGAACAGCGGCGGGACGCCCGCGAGGAACAGCGACTCACCGTCGGAGATCACCAGGTCGGGGTTGCTGGTCAGCTTGGCCAGCCGCACCCCCAGCATCGGCAGCAGCCCCATCGGGCTGCCGAAGATCTCGCCGTCGTCCTTGAACGCGTCCGCGATCGCTGCGGCGCACACGTCTGCTCGGGTCACGTCGCTCACTTGCCGGCCTCCTGGGCGAAGGCCGCGACCGCGGCCTGGTAGGACTCCTCGTCACCGTCGAGGAAGCGGGCGCTGAACTCCGCCCAGTCCTCGTCGGTGCCCGACGCGGCCTTCACGTAGGCCCGCTGGAACTTCTCGTCACGCTCGTAGTCGGGCGTACAGGTGGTGAAGTGCGCGCCGTTCGGGGTCTCCACGACCCCGTCGACCAGCATCCGGCTGAGCAGCAGCCGCTGCACCGGGGTGTCGACGGTCAGCCCGGCGGTGTCGACGATCTGCTCGACGCTGAGGTACGTCTTGTCAGCGGCCATCGCGAAGAGGTCGTCGAAGTACGGGTCCGGTCCGAGGTACGACGCGTTGCCGTGCCGGTCGGCGCGGTTGAGGTGCACCAGCGCGACGTCGAGCCGGAGGGCGGGGACCGCGACCAGCTCCTCGTGACCGTGACCCTCGTCGTACGGGCTGGTGACGGTCCTCAGGTCGGGGTTGTTGACGAGGATGTCGGAGCCCAGACCCGTGCGCATCGGCAGGAACGGCAGCCGCTGGGCCGCCGCGCGCAGGCCGGTCTGGAACATCCCCTCGTCGAGCTCGACGATCTCGGGGATGGTGCCCTCCTGGCGCGCCTTCTGGAAGTTCGGCTCCAGCGGCACGGAGTCGAGGGAGACGAAGGCGTAGACGAGCTTGCGCACCTTGCCCGCCCGGGTCAGCAGGCCGACGTCGGCGCCGCCCCAGGTCACCAGGGTCAGGTCGGTGAGGTCGCTGCGCAGGATCGCCCGCACCAGCGCCATCGGCTTGCGCCGCGGGCCCCAGCCGCCGATGCCGATGGTCATGCCGCTCTCGAGGGAGCCGACGACCTCGGCGATGGTCATCTGCTTGTCGCGTGGTCCGGTGCTCACTGGTGGGTCCTCTCCCCAGCCTTGTGGGTGCCCGCGAAGGCGTCCCGCAGCTCGTCGCTCACGCCCGAGAGGTTGAGCTCGAAGGTGAAGCCCTGCTCGAAGCGGTAGCTCTTGTTCACGTCGATCGGGTCGATCCCGTTCAGCGCCTCCTTGGCGGCGCGGATCACCCGGGTGTCCTTGGCGGCGATCTCGCCGGCGACCTTCAGGGCGGCGTCGTCGAGCTGGTCGCGGGGGACCACCTCCAGGACGCTGCCGTGCTGGACGAGCTCGCTGGCCTTGATGGTGCGGGCGGTGAAGTACAGCGTGCGCATCAGGTGCTGGGGGACCAGGCGGGCCATGTGCGTGGCCGCGCCGAGCGCGCCCTGGTTGACCTCGGGGACGCCGAAGAAGGCGTCGTCGCTGGCGACCACGCAGTCGGCGTTGCCGACCAGGCCGACCCCGCCGCCGAGGCAGAAGCCGTTGACGGCCGCGACCACCGGCACCGCGCACTCGTAGATCGCCTTGAAGGCGGCGTAGCAGCCCTTGTTGGCGCCCATCAGCGCGTCGAAGCCCGTGGTGTTCTGCATCTCCTTGATGTCGACGCCGGCGTTGAAGCCGCGGCCCTCGGCCCGCAGCACGACCACCTTGGTCGCCATGTCCCGGGAGGCCTCGTCCATCGCCGCGGCGACGTCGAACCAGCCCTGGACGGTGAGCGCGTTGACCGGGGGGTGCGCCATGGTCACGACGCGAATGCCGTCGTCCCGCAGCTCGGAGGTGATCGCCATAGGTCCCAACCTAACATTTGCTTGGTTTACGTGCAGCATGTCGAGTGCTCTGAAAAGTGCGAAGGATGGTGGTGCCCAGTCACGGGCGATGCGCCGGGTGCGAGCCCGGGCAAGGTACGCCGCGCCGCGGGGACGGGCCGTCCGAGTCCAGGTGAGCGGGATCGGGCGAAGCGTCCCGCTCCGTCGGACGGGGCTACCCGGGGAGCGGCGAAACGTGGTGGCGTTGCCCGCGGCGGGGCACTCGCCCGCCTCCTGGTCGGTTCGGAAGGAAACTCATGAGCAAGCTCCTCGAGGGTCGCGTCGCGATCGTGACCGGTGCGGGCCGCGGGATCGGCCGGGCGCACGCGCTCGAGCTGGCCGCCCAGGGCGCGGCCGTGGTCGTCAACGACTACGGCGTCTCGCTCGCCGGCGAGGACACGGGGGAGACGCCCGCCGAGTCGGTCGTGGGCGAGATCGAGGCCGCGGGCGGCCGGGCGGTCGTGAACACGGCCGACGTCGCCGACTTCGAGCAGGCCGCCGCGATGGTGCAGCAGGCGATCGACGCCTTCGGCGGGCTCGACATCCTGGTCAACAACGCCGGGTTCGTGCGCGACCGGATGCTGGTCAACACCTCCGAGGAGGAGTGGGACGCCGTCATCCGGGTGCACCTCAAGGGCCACTTCGCCCCGCTCCGGCACGCCGGCGCCTACTGGCGCGCGGAGTCGAAGGCGGGACGCGAGCGCGCCGCCCGGGTGGTCAACACCTCGTCCGGCGCCGGCCTGCAGGGCTCGGTCGGCCAGGGGACCTACTCCGCCGCCAAGGCCGGGATCGCCGGGCTCACGCTCGTCGCCGCCCAGGAGCTGGGCCGCTACGGCGTCACCGTCAACGCGATCGCCCCCGTCGCCCGCACCCGGATGACCGAGGGCGCCTTCGACACCTCGGGCATGGCGCTGCCCGAGGACAACTCGCCGATCGTGGCCTGGCTCGCCTCCGTCGAGGCCGGTGACGTCACCGGTCGGGTCATTGAGATCGAGGGCGGCAAGATCACGGTCGAGAACGGCTGGGCGCACGGTCCGGCCCACGACCTGGGTGCCCGCTGGTCCGCTCCGGAGGTCGGGCCGGCGCTGCGTGCCCTGCTCGCCAAGGCGCCGGCGCCGGAGCCGGTCTACGGGGCCTGAGCCGGCATCCGGCGCCTGGTCGGGCGCCCTCACATCCGCTCGATGACCGTCCCGGTCGCCATCGCACCGCCGGCGCACATGGAGATGAGTGCGGTGGAGGCGTCGCGGCGCTCGAGCTCGTGCAGGGCGGTGGTGATCAGCCGGGTGCCGGTGGAGCCGACGGGGTGACCGAGGGCGATGGCGCCGCCGTTGACGTTGACCCGGTCCAGGTCCACCCCGTGCTGGCCGGCCCAGGACAGGACGACCGAGGCGAAGGCCTCGTTGACCTCGAAGAGGTCGAAGTCGGAGATGGCCATGCCGGTGCGCTCGAGGACGCGGGTGGTCGCGTCGATGGGGCCGTCGAGGTGGTAGTACGGGTCCGACCCGACCAGGCAGTGGGTGACGATCCGGGCCCGCGGCTTCAGTCCGAGGGCGTCGGCCTTGTCGGAGTCCATGAGCAGGACGGCGGAGGCGCCGTCGGAGATCTGTGAGGACGTGCCCGCGGTGTGCAGGCCGTCGGGGAGCACCGTGCGCAGGCCGGAGAGTCCGTCGAGCGTGGTGTCCCGCAGGCCCTGGTCGGTGTCGACCGTGCGGGTCGCCCCGGTCGGCTGGCCGTGCTCGTCGAGCACGGGGGCCTCGATCGACGCGATCTCGCGCTTGAAGCGGCCCTCGTCGACGGCGACGCGCGCCTTCTGCTGCGAGGCGAGGCCGAAGGCGTCCAGGTCGGCCCGGGTCAGGCCGCGGTTGCGGGCGATCCGGTCGGCCGCCTCGAACTGGTTCGGCATGTCGATCGACCAGTCGTCGGGACGCGGGTCGCCCATGCCGGCCGGCACGTTGGCGCCGAGGGGGATCCGGGACATCGACTCGACCCCGCAGGCGATGCCCACGTCGATCGACCCGCCGGCGATCATGTCGTGGACCAGGTGGGCGGAGACCTGGCCGGAGCCGCACTGGGCGTCGACGGCGGTGGCGCCGGTGCGCTGCGCGAGGCCGGCGTGGAGCCAGGCGCGGCGGACCATGTCGTTGGACTGCTCCCCGGCCTGGGTCACGCAGCCGCCGACCACCTGGTCGACGAGCTCCGGGTCGACCCCGGCCCGGCGCAGCACCTCCGACTGGGCGAATCCGAGGAGCACGGCGGGGTGCACGCCGGCGAGCCAGCCCTTGCGCTTGCCCAGGGGAGTGCGGACGGCGTCGACGATCACAGGAGTGCCCATGGCGCAGAAAGTAGAACAGGTTCTCGTTCCTCGACAAGTCTCCTTGGCAGGACGTACCGAGAGTATGTAACGTGGACCACTAGAACCTGTTCCAGATCAGAAGGGCTGTCAGGGTGACCACCACTGCCTCCACGCCGAGCTCCGTACCGCTCGATTTCGATCCGACGGATCCCGACGTGATGCGCGAGCGCGTGCCCCACGAGGAGCTGCTCGCCCTGCGCCGTACCGCGCCGGTCTCCTGGGTCGCCCAGGACGAGGCCGCTCGCGGCGGCTTCCCCGACCACGAGGGGTTCTGGGCGCTCAGCAAGCACGCCGAGGTCGCCGCGGTCTCCAAGGACCAGACCAACTTCTCCACCCAGGAGAACGGCGTGATCATCCGCTTCGCGCCGGAGATGACCAAGGAGGAGCGCGAGCAGACCGGCTTCCTGCTGATCAACCACGACGCTCCCGACCACACCAAGCTGCGCCAGATCGTCTCGCGGGCGTTCACGCCGCGCGCGATCAACGCCCTGCACGACGGTCTGGAGGAGCGCGCCCGCACGATCGTCGCGGAGGCGGTGGCCAAGGGCGAGGGCAACTTCGTCGAGGACGTCGCCGCCGAGCTGCCGCTCCAGGCGATCGCCGACCTGCTCGGGGTGCCGCAGGAGGATCGCGGCAAGCTCTTCGAGTGGTCGAACCAGATGATGTCGTACGACGACCCCGAGGTCGAGGGCGACCAGATGATCGCCTTCATGGAGATCCTGGCCTACTCCATGGCGCTCGCCGACGAGCGCCGCAAGAACCCCGCTGACGACATCATCACCAAGCTGGTCACCGCCGACGTCGACGGCCGCGGCCTCACCGACGACGAGTTCGGCTTCTTCCTGATCCTGCTCGCGGTGGCCGGCAACGAGACCACCCGCAACGCGATCACCTGGGGGATGCACGCGTTCATGCACGACCCCGCGGCGTGGGAGCTCTACCGCCGCGAGCGGCCGGCCACGGCGGTCGACGAGATCATCCGCTGGGCCACCCCGGTGACCGTCTTCCAGCGCACCGCGCTGAACGACGTCGAGGTCGGCGGCGTACCGGTGAAGAAGGGCGACCGCGTCGGGCTGCTCTACGCGAGCGCGAACTTCGACGAGGACGTGTTCGAGGACCCGCACACCTTCAACATCATGCGCGACCCGAACCCGCACCAGGCGTTCGGCGGGCACGGGGCGCACTACTGCATCGGGGCGAACCTCGCGAAGCTGGAGGTCGACCTCATCTTCAAGGCGATCGCCGACCTCGCCCCCGACATCCGCCCGCTGGGCGACCCGGTCCGGCTGCGCAGCGGCTGGCTCAACGGCGTGAAGGAACTCCGCGTCGCCTACCGGTGACGCACGCACCTCCGGCATCTCGGACACCGCAGCGAAAGGAAGCAGACGTGACCACCACCGACGTCCTCCCCGAGGGGTTCGACTTCACCGACCCGGACGTGATCCAGCGGGCGATCCCGCACGACGAGTTCCGGGCGGCCCGGCAGCACGCGCCGATCGTCTGGATCGAGCAGGACGAGACCTGGCGCAGCGGCTTCGCCCCGGAGTCCGGCACCGGCTACTACGCCGTGACCCGGCACGAGGACGTCGCCGCCATCTCCAAGGACAGCAAGAACTGGTCGACGGCCGAGAACGGCGCGATCATCCGCTTCCCCGAGGCGATGAGCCGGGAGCAGATCGAGCTGCAGCGGGTGATCCTGATCAACCAGGACCCGCCCGAGCACGCCACCACCCGGCAGATCGTCTCCCGCGGCTTCACCCCGCGCTCGATCAACGAGCTCGAGGAGACGATGGTGCAGCGGGCCAACTCCATCGTGAAGGACGCGGTGGGGCGCGGCACCGGCAACTTCGTCGAGGAGATCGCGGCCGAGCTCCCGCTCCAGGCGATCGCCGACCTGATCGGCGTACCCCAGGAGGACCGGCACAAGCTCTTCGACTGGTCCAACCAGATGCTCGCCGGTGAGGACCCCGACTACGCGGGCAACCAGGACATCGCCGCCGCCGAGATCCTCGGGTACTCGATGCTGCTCGCCGCCGACCGGCAGGCCAACCCGCGCGACGACCTGATCACCAAGCTGATCAACGCGCACAAGGGCGAGCGCGGCCTCACCGACGACGAGTTCGGGTACTTCGTGATCCTGCTGGCCGTGGCCGGCAACGAGACCACCCGCAACGCGATCACCCACGGGATGAACGCCTTCTTCGAGAACCCCGAGCAGTGGGAGATCTGGAAGCGCGACCGGCCCGCCACGATGATCGACGAGGTCGTCCGCTGGGCCACGCCGGTGACGGTCTTCCAGCGCACCGCGCTCAACGACGTCGAGCTCGGCGGGGTGCAGTTCAAGAAGGGCCAGCGGGCCGCGCTGTTCTACTCCAGCGCGAACTTCGACGAGACGGTCTTCGAGGACCCGTTCACCTTCAACATCCTCCGCGACCCCAACCCCCAGCTGGGCTTCGGCGGCCACGGCAACCACTACTGCCTGGGCGCCAACCTCGCCCGCCAGGAGATCCGGGTCATCTTCGACGCGCTCGCCGACCACGCGCCGGACATCACCCGCCTGGCCGAACCGGCGCGGCTGCGCCACTCCTGGGTCAACGGGATCAAGGACCTGCAGGTCAAGTACGCGTAACCCTCAGCCCCGGGCGGTCAGCACCAGCGGACCGTCCGGGGTGATGGCCACCGTGTGCTCCATGTGGGCGCCGCGGGAGCCGTCGCCGCTGCGCAGCGTCCAGCCGTCGGCGTCGGTGTAGATCTCGTCGGTGCTGTGCAGGAACCACGGCTCGATGGCGATCACCAGGCCCGCCTTCAGCTTGAAGCCCCGGCCGGCCGTGCCGTCGTTGGGGATGTGCGGGTCGCCGTGCATCGTGCGGCCGACGCCGTGACCCCCGAACTGGGTGTTGATCCGCAGGCCGGCCGCCCGGGCGACGCCGGCGATGGCGGCCGAGATGTCGCCGATCTTGTTGCCGACCGTCGCCGCCGCGATGCCCGCGTCCAGGGCGCGTCCGGTGGTGGCGATCAGGTCCAGGTCCTCCTGGCGAGGGGTGCCGACGACCACGCTGAGCGCGGAGTCGGACACCCAGCCGTCGACGCTCGCGGCGAAGTCGACGCTGAGCAGGTCCCCGTCGCGCAGCACGTAGTCGTGCGGCAGGCCGTGCAGGACCGCGTCGTTCACCGAGGTGCACAGCACCTTGCCGAACGGCGAGGCACCGAAGGACGGGTGGTAGTCGAGGTAGCAGGACTCGGCCCCGCGCTCGCGGATCATCTCGTGGGCGACGGCGTCCAACTCGAGCAGGTTCACCCCGACGTCGGCCACCTCGGCGAGCCGGGTGATGACATCGGCCACGAAGCGCCCGGCGGGGCGCATCTGCTCGATCTGGGTCGGGGTGCGGAGCTCGATCACGTCCCCGAGCCTAGGGGGCGTCTCCGCCCGGAGCAGAACCGCCGGGAGCGGAATCGCTGGGAACCCGTCGTACGCCGGACCACGCTGGGCGCATGACCTCGACGCTCACGCCCTCCGCAGCCGACCGGCTGCTCCACCAGCGCATCCTCGTGCTCGGCCAGCAGGTCGACGACGACATCGCCAACCGGCTCTGTGCCGAGCTGCTGCTCCTGTCCGCGGAGGACCCGCGCCGCGACATCAGCCTCTACATCAACTCGCCCGGCGGCTCGGTCTCGGCCGGGCTGGCGATCTACGACACCATGCGGCTGATCCCCAACGACGTCAGCACGCTCGCGATGGGTCTCGCGGCGAGCATGGGCCAGTTCCTGCTCTCGGCCGGTACGCCGGGCAAGCGGTTCGCCCTCCCGCACAGCCGGGTGCTGCTGCACCAGGGGTCGGCCGGGATCGGCGGCACCGCGATCGACATCGAGATCCAGGCCGAGAACCTGGAGCACACGAAGAACGTGATGATCGGCCTGATCGCCGAGCACACCGGCCAGCCGGTGGAGAAGGTCGAGCGTGACGCGCTCCGCGACCGGTGGTTCACCGCGCAGGAGGCGCTGGACTACGGCTTCGTCGACGCGATCCTGGCCGACGTCGCCGACGTGACGCCGTCGTACCCGGCCAACCGGATGGGGCTGGCGCGATGAGCACGTACACGATCCCCAGCGTCGTGGAGAAGACCGTGCGCGGCGAGCGGGCGGTCGACATCTACAGCCGGCTGCTCACCGACCGGATCGTCTACATCGGCACCGAGATCGACGACGGCGTCGCCAACGTGGTGATCGCCCAGCTGCTGCACCTGGAGTCGGAGAACCCGGAGTCGCCGATCAACCTGTACCTCAACAGCCCCGGCGGCTCGGTGACGGCGATGCTGGCGGTCTACGACACGATGCAGTTCATCCGCTCGCCCGTCGGCACCACCTGCATCGGGCAGGCGGGATCGTCCGCGGCGGTGCTGCTGGCCGCGGGGGAGCCGGGGCAGCGGATGGTCCTCCCGCACGCGCGGGTGGTGCTGCACCAGCCGTCCGGCGGCGGCCAGGGCACGCTGCCCGACCTGGCGCTGCAGGCCAAGGAGATCGTCCGACTCCGCTCGGAGATGGAGCAGATCCTGGTTCGGCACACGGGCCAGGACCTCGACCGGCTGCGCGAGGACACCGACCGCGACCTGGTCCTCACCGCCGCCGAGGCCGTGGCGTACGGCGTCGCGGACGGCGTCCTGGAGAGCCGCAAGGCGCTACCGTCGCTCGCATGAGCCTCCTCCTCGACCGGACGATCGCCTCCCTGCGTGCCCACCACGACGACCTCGCCCGGCTGGTGCCGACGCTGACCGGAGAGCAGCTCGCCGGTCCCAGCGGCGCCTCGGAGTGGACCGTCGCCCAGGTGCTCTCGCACCTCGGCAGCGGCGCCGAGATCAGCCGCAAGCCGATCGCGGCGGCCGCCGGGCTCCCGTACGACGACGAGGACAACCAGACGGTGTGGGCGCGCTGGGACGGCTCGCAGCCCGGCGAGCAGGCGAGTGCGTACGTCGAGCACGACGCCGCCTACCTCGCGACGCTGGAGTCGCTCACGCCCCCGCAGCAGGCCGGCCTGAGCGTCGACATGGGCTTCCTGCCCGCACCGGTGCCGCTCCTGGTGGCGGTCGGTATGCGGCTCAACGAGGTCGCGAACCACGCCTGGGACGTCAAGGTCGCCCTCGATCCCGCCGCCCGCCTCGACGCCGAGGCCGCGGCGATCCTGCTCGAGCTGATCGCGGGCGACCTGGGCTTCATGCTCACGTTCTCCAGCCGGCCCGACCAGGTCTCCGGACCGGTCACGGTCGACATCCCCGGCGGCGGCCTGGCGATCGGCGACTCCGTGAGCGTCACGACCGGCCCGGTGGTCGCGGGGGCGGCCTTCGACGGCCCGCAGGAGGCGGTCATCCGGCTGCTCAGCGGCCGGCTGCGTCCGCCGTACGACGCGGGCGTGAGCGTGAGCGGCCACGTGACGCTGGACGAGCTCCGCGCCGTCTTCCCCGGCTACTAACCGTCGAGTCGGCAGAAGTTGCGGTCAGACCTGACGGCAACATCTGCCGACTTTGCGTTCACCCCTCCGGCAAACTCCGGCCGACTCGACGCGCAACTTCTGCCGACTCGGCGTCAGGCGGCGAGGCAGAGGGGACCGGTGGGGCCGGACGGGGTGGAGCGTCCGGCGAGGGTGCGGGTGACCCGGGCGGTGAGGTCGACGAGGCGCAGCCCGAGGGCGCCGGCGACGGCGCCGAGGATCTCGGAGCTGGGCTCCTTCAGGCCGCGCTCGATCTCGGAGAGGTACTGCAGCGAGACCCCGGACGTCTCGGCGACGTCGCTGAGTGTGCGGCCCGTGCGGGTGCGCTCCTCGCGCAGCTCGCGGCCGACGGCCTCGCGCCACAGCGGCTCCGGGGCCGGCGCGGCCGGGACGGGCTCGCGGGGAGCCGGGAACGCGATCACCTCACCCATGGACCGACCCTAGGGCGTCTCGGTCCGGGTGTCCCGCTCGTTCGCCCGGGGCGAACGGTCCGGGCGCAGCCACTGGCCCAGCTCGGCCTCGGTCAGCAGCTCGCGGGCCTCGGCCTCGCGCTCGTCGGGCACCAGCACCCGCATCTGCAGGAAGTTGAGCGTGCCCTCGATGATGCTCGCGTGCCGGTCGGCGACGTGGCAGGGGATCTCCGCCTCCTGCAGGAGCCCCTCGACCACCGAGATCAGGGCGACGTCGTTGGTGCGCAGGAGCTCGCTCATGTCCCCTCCAACGCGCGATCACGTCCCGAAGTGCCGCAGGTGGACGATCCGCCCGGCGCGCCCTCCCTTCGCGCCGGGCGACCATCCACCTCCCAGAGGTGGTCAGTTGGTCGGCTTCTCCGCTCCGACGACCCACATCGAGAAGAACTGCGAGCCGCCGCCGTACGCGTGGCCGAGCGCCTTGCGGGCGCCGTCGACCTGGTGCTCGCCGGCCGCGCCCCGCACCTGCAGGGCCGCCTCGCCGAAGCGGAGCATCCCGGAGGCACCGATCGGGTTGGACGAGAGCACGCCGCCCGAGCAGTTGACCGGGAGCCGGCCGTCCATCGCGGTCGCGCCCGACTCGGTGAGCCGCCAGCCGCCGCCGTTCGCGTCGGCGAAGCCGAGGCTCTCCAGCCACATCGGCTCGAACCAGGAGAACGGCACGTAGATCTCGGCCGCGTCGATCTCGTCGATCGGGCTCGTGATGCCGGCCTGCTTCCACAGGGCCGCCGCTGCGTCGCGGGACGCCTGCGGGTTGACCTGGTCGCGCTCCGCCGCCGTGGTGGCCTCCGAGCGCATCACCGTGCCGTGGATCCACGCCGGGTTGGGCGAGGCCTTCGCGGTGTCCTCATCGACGATGACCAGCGCGCAGGCGCCGTCGGAGGAGGGGCAGGTCTCGTCGTACCGGATCGGGTCCCAGAGCATCTGCGAGGCCAGCACCGACTCGACGGTGGTGCCCTCGTTGTGGAGGTGGGCGAACGGGTTCTTCAGCGCGTTGGTGCGGTCCTTGGCTGCCACGATCGCGCCGACGTGGTTGGGCGCGCCGGAGCGGCGGATGTAGGAGCGCACGTGCGGCGCGAAGTAGCCGCCCGCGCCGGCGTGCACCGGCATGTTGAACGGCACGGGCACCGAGAGCGCCCACATCGCGTTCGACTCCGACTGCTTCTCGTACGCCACGGTCAGCACCCGCTTGTGCACGCCGGCCTGGACCAGCGACGAGGCGACGATGGCGGTCGAGCCGCCCACCGAGCCGGCCGTGTGGACGCGGAGCAGCGGCTTGCCGGCCGCGCCCAGCGACTCGGCCAGGAACAGCTCGGGCATCATCACGCCCTCGAACAGGTCGGGCGCCTTGCCGACCACGATCGCGTCGATGTCGTCGAGGGTCATGTTGGCGTCGACGAGGGCGCGGTCGATGGCCTCGCGGCACAGGCCGGCCATCGAGACGTCCTCGCGCTTCGCGCGGTGGTGGGTCTGGCCGATGCCGACGACGGCGGCGGGCTGCTTCGCCATGTCAGGCCCCCTTCCGGTTCGAGGTCTGGTCGGCGTCGAGGACGCACACGAGGTTCTGCTGCAGGGCGGGGCCGCTGGTGGCGTGCCCGAGGGTGCGCGACGCCTCGCCCGACCAGATCCGCTTGGCGGCCTCGCCGATGCGGATGCCGCCGGCCGAGAACATCGGGTTGCTGGTGAGCGCGCCGCCGGAGGGGTTGACGGCGACGTCGTCGCCGAGCCCCAGCTCGCGGCGCAGGATCAGCTCCTGGTGGCTGAACGGCGCGTGCAGCTCGGCCACCTCGACCCCGTCGATGCCGACCGCCGCGGCGGCGCGGGCCGCCGAGGGGGAGCGGGTCAGGTCACGGGTGCCCATGCTCATCGGGTCGACGTAGTGCGACAGGCCGGAGATCCAGGCCGGTCGCTCGCAGACCTCACGCGCCCGGTCACCGGCGGCCAGCACGATCGCGGCCGCACCGTCGGTCACCGGGGCGCAGTCGTGCTTGCGCAGCGGGTCGGCGTACATCGGGCGGGCCAGCAGCTCCTCGACCGAGGAGCCGCCCTTGCGGACGGCGTACTCGTTCTTCTCGGCGGCGGTCAGCGAGCGGTTGGCCACCTCGGCCATCGCGCGCTCGTCCCACAGCCCGGCGTCCAGGCCGACCCGCGCCTGCAGGCCTGCGAGGCTGACGGTGTCGGGCCACAGCGGGGTCATCGTGTACGGCTCCAGCTGGAGCGCGAGGGTACGACGCAGCACGCCGGCCGAGCTCTTCCCGAACGCGTAGACCAGCGCGGTGTCGACCTCGCCTGTCTGGATCTTCAGCCAGGCCTCGTAGAGCGCCCACGCGAGGTCCATCTCGACGTGGGACTCGTTCACGGGCGGGAGCACGCCGATGGCGTCCACCGCCTGCACGAACGAGAACGACCGGCCGGCCAGGTAGTCGGAGGATCCCGAGCACCAGAACCCGACGTCCTTGCGGGTCCAGCCGGTCTGCTCGTAGCACTCCTCGAAGAGCGGAACGAGCAGCTCCACGCAGGTCGGCGACCCGTCGAACTCCTCCATCTGTCGCTGGGCGAAGCCCACGACCGCAACGTCACGCATGTCTGTCCCGCCCCTTACAGGTGCTGCTTGTAGGTGTCGTAGTCCGCGTCCGGCTCACCGGTCGGCGCGAAGTGGCTGATGTTCTCGATCGTGGTGCCCCACTCCTCGCGCGGCTTCCAGACCGCCTTGACCCGCATGCCCATCCGGACCTCCTCGGCCGGGATGTCGAGGATCAGGTGGAGGAAGGCGATGTCGGCGCCGTCGAGCAGGACGTACGCCGAGACGTACGGCGGCTTGATCCGCTGGCCGAGGAACGGCACGTTCACGACGCAGAACGTCGTCACCGTCCCGGTCTCGGACAGCTCGACCTCGTCGGTGGTGGGGGTTCCGTCCGCCGGGCACGCGCTGCGCGGCGGCACGTAGACCTTCCCGCAGGCCGGGCAGCGCTGGCCGAGGATCCGGCCCTCCGCCAGGCCGCGGTAGAAGGACGACTCCTCGGGGGAGGCGGCGTACAGGTAGTCGAGCTCGACGGGGGTGATCACGCCGGTGACCGGGTCCTGCGTGGAGCCGGTCGCCGGGCTGCCCGTCTCGTCGCCGTCGCGCAGCGGCTCGAAACACTCGATGTCGGTGACCGCGCCGGCGCGCTCGCCGCGCCAGCGGACCTGCACCCGCATGCCCGTCGACACCTCGTCGGGCGAGGAGACGTCCAGCGCGTGCAGGAACGGCGTGTCCGCGCCGTCGAGGGTGACCAGCACGAAGGCGAACGGCCGGTCCAGCGGCTGGGCCTTCACCGGCTCGGGGACCCAGGTCCAGGAGCTGACGGTGCCGGTGGCGGCGACGTCGACGAAGTCCGTCAGGGGCTCGTGCGTGACCGGGTCGAACTCCGGTGGTGGTACGACGACCCGGCCGTCGGAGGTGCGTCCCGCGACGACCACCCCGTCCCGGAGTCCGGTGAGGAACCGTCCGAGAACGGGTCCGGTCGAGCGCGTGTAGTCGAAGGCGACCGTGACCGGTGCCGAGAGCGTGCGAACCATGTCCGGCAAACTAGAACACGTTCTATCGTACGCACAAGGTCTCTGAGAGGGTGTCGGCATGAAACTGGGTCTGCAGCTGGGCTACTGGGGAGCACAACCGCCGAGCGGTGTCGGTGAGCTCGTCGCCGCCGCCGAGGAGGCGGGCTTCGACGCGATCTTCACCGCCGAGGCGTGGGGGTCGGACGCGTTCACGCCGCTGGCGTGGTGGGGTCGGGAGACGACCCGGCTGCGGTTGGGCACGTCGATCGTGCAGATGTCGGGGCGCGCCCCGACGTCGATCGCGATGCACGCGCTCACCCTCGACCACCTGACCGGTGGGCGGGTGGTGCTGGGTATGGGCGTGAGCGGTCCGCAGGTTGTCGAGGGCTGGTACGGCCAGCCGTTCGCCAAGCCGCTCGCCCGCACCCGCGAGGTCGTCGACATCATCCGCCAGGTCCTCGCCCGCGAGGCGCCGGTGACCAACGCCGGCCCGCACTACCCGCTGCCGTACGACGGCCCGGGCGCGGTCGGGCTCGGCAAGCCGCTGAAGCCGATCGTGCACCCGCTGCGCTCCGACATCCCGATCTGGCTCGGGGCCGAGGGGCCGAAGAACGTCGCCCAGACCGCGGAGATCGCCGACGGCTGGATCCCGATCTTCTACACGCCGAAGTCGGCGGGCATGTACCAGCCGTGGCTCGACGAGGGGTTCGCCCGGCCCGGAGCCCGTCGTACCCGCGCGGACTTCGAGATCGCCGCGACCTGCCACCTCCAGGTGGTCGCCGACGCGGCCGAGAAGCAGCAGGTCGTCGACGGGATGAAGCCGGTGATCGCGCTCTACATGGGCGGGATGGGCGCGAAGGACGCCAACTTCCACAAGCAGGTCTTCGAGCGGATGGGCTACGCCGAGCTCGCCGACGAGGTCCAGCGGCTCTACCTGGCCGGCGAGAAGGACAAGGCGACCGGGCTGATCCCCGACGACCTCGTCGACGACATGCACATCATCGGCACCGAGGCCGAGGTCAAGGACCGGGTCGCGCAGTGGGAGGACACCGGCGTGACCACGCTGATGCTGAGCTGCCGCTCGCCCGAGGAGGTGCGGCAGGTCGCCGGGCTGCTGGCCTGAGGGAACCGGTGCACTTCTCGGGTCCTGTCTGATGTTCTCCGCCGAAACTTCGCCTGGGAACGTCGAGGTTCCCCGGTGAACAGGGCAACCTGTCGCACAGTTGGCAGCTCCGTCAGGGGCCGCTGAGGAACAGGTCGACGGCGGTCAGGTCGCCGGTGTCGTCCACGGTGACGGCGATCGCCACGTCGGTCAGGCAGCTTCGGTGGGCGGGGTCGGGGCGGATCCAGGCGGTGTCGACCCCGCCGCCGGTGGGTGGGGTGACGTAGCGGTTGCAGCCGACCACGTCTGGAGGTTTCGACTCGAGGGCCAACCCGAACCCTTCGTCCTCGTGCCAGCGGATCGTCTGCAGCGGGGAGAGCGGGCAGGTGACGCCTTCGATGGTCGTCCGATCGGCCGGGCAACCCCGCCACGACCGTCGCGGGATCGCCCGGTCGCCGTCCAGCACGACGACCGGCTCGCCCTGGATCGACAGGCGGACCGTTCCGGCCCAGGGCACGGCGTCCGGCTCGCCGCCGGCGGCGTACGCCACGAAGGCAGCGGCCGCAGCCGCGGCCGAGACGTCGGCGGCAGCTGTCGGCGGTCGACCGCCGAGCTCCCGCATCCGGTCGCGAGCAGGGCGAGGAGTGCGGCCGCGTGCTGGAATCGGATCACGACCGTATGACGCGGGCGCGTCCGATCAAGTTGTCGGCGGACTTCTCGGGCAATGCCAGACCTTCTCCGCCGACATTTCGCCCGAGAACGTCCAGATTCACCGGTTCACCGGTGAATCCGCCCGCCCGGCGCACCGCACCCGCCCTCAGGCTGACAGGCTGGCCCCATGAGCGGGGAGTACGACGACGATCTGGGGGAGCGGCTGGCGAGCTGGCTGGAGGGGCTCGGGCTGGCGTCGTACCTCCCGGCGGCGGGGCTGCCGGTCCTGGACCGCGACGCGGCGGGACGGGCGGTGTGGACCGACCCGGGCACCCGGCGACCGATGACGGGCGAGCAGCTCGCGGAGGTGGAGCGACTGCTGCGGCAGGACGGCTCGGAGCCCGAGCACGCCGTACCCGTCTCGCTCGTGCAGCTCGCCCGGCGGGCGAAGGTGCGCGAGCAGCTGCTCGCCAGCGCGTGGTTCACCTACGAGACCCTGGCAAAGGTGCGTGGCGCGAGCACGGAGGCGACGCGGTTCGCCGTGCACAAGGCGGCGTCCGAGCACCGGCTGCTGGTCGTCGCGGCCGACGAGCGCACCCTGGTCCCGGGGTTCCAGCTCACCGAGGGCGGGGAGGTCCGGGCCGAGCTGGTGCCGGTCCTCGAACCGTTGCTCGCCTCCCGGATGGATCCCTGGCAGGTCTGGGGGTGGCTGACCCAGCCGGCGGCGCTGCTCGGCGGGCAGGTGCCGGAGCGCGCCGCCGCCGAGCCCGCCGAGGCCGACGTGGTGCTGCACGCCGCCGTGCGTCTCGCGGAACGGTTGTAGTCCCTGGCGCACAACTGGAACACGTTCTAGTCTCGGCGCCATGACTGCTGACGACCTTCGCATCGGCACCCACAACGGCCACCTGATGGTCGCCGCGCTCAAGCGGCACCGCACCAAGCCGGTGATGTACCTCGGCGACACCACGTTGACCGGTGGGCAGACCGCCGAGCGGATCTCGCAGTACATCCAGACCTTCGAGGCGCTCGGCGCCGGACGCGGTACGGCGGGGGCGCTGCTCGCGCTGAACCGCCCCGAGGTGCTGTTCATCCTCGGCGCCGGGCAGACCCAGGGCTACCGGCGCACGTCCCTGCATCCGCTCGGCTCGCTCGACGACCACGCCTACGTCATCAACGACGCCGAGATCACCAGCATCACCATCGACCCGGTGCCGATGTTCGTCGAGCGCGTCCTCGGCCTGCTCGAGAAGTGTCCGAAGCTGGAGAAGGTGCTGACCATCGGGCCCGTCCCCGACGAGCTCAGCCACGTCGGCCAGGACCTCAACGCCGCGGCCGCGTCGTACGAGCCGCGGCCGCTGGAGGCGGCGGTGCTCGATCCCGAGCACGTCGTCTCGATCACCTACACCGGCGGCACGACCGGCAAGCCCAAGGGCGTGATCGGGCTGTCGCGGCAGATGAACACGATGACCCAGATCCAGATGTCGGAGTGGGAGTGGCCCGAGTCGCCGCGCTTCCTCATGTGCACGCCGCTGTCGCACGCCGGCGCGGCGTTCTTCGTGCCGACGGTGCTCAAGGGCGGCTGCCTCTACGTGCTGGCGAAGTTCGACCCGGCCGAGGTCCTGCGCACCATCGAGGAGCAGCGCATCACCGCGACGATGCTGGTGCCGTCGATGCTCTACGCGCTGATGGACCACCCCGACTCGCGCACCCGCGACCTGTCGTCGCTGGAGACGGTCTACTACGGCGCCTCGGCCATCAACCCCGTGCGGCTGAAGGAGGCGATCGAGCGGTTCGGCCCGATCTTCGCGCAGTACTACGGCCAGTCCGAGGCGCCCATGGCGATCAGCTACCTGTCCAAGGACGACCACGCCGAGGCGTTCGCGTCCGGCAACGACGCCCGGTTCTCCTCCTGCGGCCGCCCCTCCGCCTTCGCGCGTACGGCGCTCCTCGACGAGGACGGCAACCAGGTCCCGGTCGGCGAGCCGGGGGAGATCTGCGTGGCCGGCCCGCTGCTGGCGGGCGGCTACTGGAACCTGCCCGAGGCCACGGCCGAGACGTTCCGCGACGGCTGGATGCACACCGGCGACGTGGCGCGTGAGGACGAGGACGGCTTCTGGTACATCGTCGACCGCACCAAGGACATGATCGTCACCGGCGGTTTCAACGTCTTTCCGCGCGAGGTCGAGGACGTCGTCGCCGAGCACCCCGCGATCGCCCAGGTCGGCGTGATCGGCACCCCGCACGAGAAGTTCGGCGAGGCGGTCACCGCGATCGTGGTGCTGCGCGAGGGCTACGAGCTCACCGACGCCGTCGTCGCCGAGGTCCAGGAGATGGTCAAGGAGCGCAAGGGCTCCGTGCAGGCCCCCAAGCAGGTCATCGCCACCGACGCGCTGCCGCTCACCGCGCTCGGCAAGCCGGACAAGAAGGCGCTGCGGGCGCAGTACTGGACGGGTGAGCGGGCGGTCGGCTGACGCGGAGGCCGCGGAGGTCCTGCCGGTTGGTCGATCGATCGATCAAGAATCGCAGCACGACGATTGATCGATCGCTCGACCAACGCACGGGCTTGCCCCGACCCGCCGCCACCAAGGCCGACGGGACGACCGCGGCGGCGAACGGCCGGGGTGCCCCGTCAGCGGGGGCTTTCGGACCGACCCCGGCTCGCGAGCCGCCATCTCCACCCGACCTCGGCGACCGGGCGCGCCATCGCACCAGTCCGGCCTCGCGGGGGTGGCGGACGGGGAGGTCGGAGTCTAGGACGCGTCGAGCCGTGCGACCTCGTCCGGGGTCAGGTCGAGCTCGGCGGCGGCCGCCGAGTCGCGGATCGACTGCGGGCGCTTGGCGCCGGGGATCGGGATCACCCGCGGGGACTGGGCCAGCTCCCAGGCCAGGGCGACCTGCTGGGGGCTGACGCCGCGCGCAGCGGCGACCTCGGCGAACGCCGGGTGCTTCTCGGCGAGCGCCTTGGCGTCGCCCAGGCCGCCGAGCGGGCTCCACGGCAGGAAGGCGAGGCCGAGCTCGTCGCACACGTCGATCTCGGGGGCACTGCTGCGGAATGCCGGGGAGAACTGGTTCTGCACGCTGACCAGCGCGTCGCCGAGCTCGGCGTGCGCGAGCCGGATCTGCCCGGGGTCGGCGTTCGAGAGCCCCACCATCCGGACCTTCCCGGTCTCGGCGATCTCACGGAGCGACCCGACGACCTCTTCGTAGGGCACCTTGGGGTCGGGCCGGTGGTGCTGCCACAGTGCGAGCTGGTCGACCCCGAGCCGGTCCAAGCTGGCGTCGACGGCCCGGCGCAGGTGCTCGGGCGAGGAGTCCAGCGCCCACACGCCACCGGCGGCGCGCACGTGCCCGGCCTTGGTCGCGAGCAGGACCCGGTCGCGCACCCCCAGCTCGTCGAGCAGCGACGCGATCAGCCGCTCGTTGGCGCCCTGGGCGTCGGCACCGAGCTCCTCACCCGGACCGTAGGCGTCCGCCGTGTCGAAGAGGGTGACCCCGGCGTCGAGCGCGGCGCGGATCGTGTCGAGCAGCTGCTCGCGGGGCTGGGTGCCGGACTGGTCGAACGTCATCAGGCCGAGCCCGATCGCGCCCACCTCGACGCGGCCGACGGTGTCGTTGCCCAGGGTGCGTGTCCTCATGCTCGGACCGTACCCAGGGCTAACCTCAGCCCGTGAGCGGAGGGACGAAGGGCCTGATCGCGGCCGAGGCGCGCCGGCAGTTCATGGCGGCCGGGTACGCCGCCACCTCGGTGCGCGGTGTGGCGGGGGCGGCCGGGATCGATCCCGCGCTGGTGATCCGGCACTTCGGGTCCAAGGAGCAGCTGTTCCTCGAGACCGTCGACGTCGAGGGTCCGTTCGCGCCGGCCCTGGAGGGACCGCTGAGCGGGATGGGCGAGCGGCTGGTCGCGCTGGTGCTGGACGAGCGGATGTCGAACGTCCTGCGCACGCCGTACCGCGCGATGATCCGGGCCACCGACAGCGTCGCGGTGCGGGAGCGGCTGGTGGCGGCGATGGAGGCGACGCTGGCGCGGCCGCTCGCGGCCCGGCTCGACGGTCCGGACGCCACGCTGCGGGCACATCTGGTGGCCGCCCAGGTCGGCGGGCTCCTGGAGGCGCTGGTGACCCTGGAGGACCCGGCCGTGGTGGACGCCGACCCGGCGGACGTCGCGAGGTACTACGGCGCCGCGGTGTCAACACTGTTGACACCGCCGCCCGGCTGACCTCACCATCGGCCCATGCCCAGCCGGTACGCCGACCTGACCCGCGAGGAGCTCGCCGTCCTCGTCCCCGAGCTGCTGCTGATCGGCCAGCTCATCGACCGCTCCGGGATGGCCTGGTGCATCTCGGCCTTCGGGCGCGAGGAGATGGCGCAGATCGCGATCGAGGAGTGGGCCGGGTCCAGCCCGATCTACACCCGCCGCATGCAGCAGGCGCTGGGGTACGCCGGCCCTCCGGGGAAGGGCGACATCATCACGATCTTCAAGGGCCTGCAGCTCGACATCGGGGCGCCGCCGCAGTTCATGGACTTCCGCTACACCGTCCACGACCGGTGGCGGGGGGAGTTCCACCTCGACCACTGCGGCGCACTGATGGACGTCGAGCCGATGGGTCCCGAGTACGTCCGGTCGATGTGCCACGACATCGAGGACCCGACGTTCGACGCGACGGCCGTCGCGACCAACCCGAAGGCCCAGGTGCGGCCGATCCACCGGCCGCCGCGCATGCCGGCCGACCGGAACCCGCACTGCGCCTGGACGGTGATCATCGACGAGTCGTACCCGCCGGTCGAGCCGCTGCCGCCGTACTTCGTCATCGAGCGGACGCGCGCGGCGAGCACCGAGCTCGACCCGATCGACCCCGCCGACGACGGGCAGGCCGACTACACGGGGCCGCTGGTCGACGACCTCGACTTCGCCGCGTTCTCCCATTCGGCCCTGGTCCGGGTCGCCGACGAGGTCTGCCTGCAGATGCACCTGCTCAACCTGTCGTTCGTGATCGCCGTCGAGCAGCGCGCCGCCGACCAGGAGCAGCTGCGCGACATCTGCCGCAAGCAGCTGGTCGGCATCGCGGGCATCGCCGCCGAGCGGATCCACCGGGCGCTGGGCCTGCCGACGGACGCGGCGGGGGCGCGGCGGGTGCTGGAGCTGCACCCGCTGCTCAACCCCACGGCGTACGTCGACGCCTCGTCCGCCGACGGCGTCCTGCGGGTCGCCGCATCGCCGGCCCACGAGGACGGCGCCTGGGTCGCGCTGTGCGGGCCCGACGCGACGACCCCGCTGCAGGCGGTCGTGCGCGCGGTCGACCCGCGGCTCGACGTGGAGGTCACCGGGTCCGACCGGGACTGGTCGCTGCGGGTGGTCGAGCGGGCCGAGCCTGCCCCGGAGGCGGGCGAGGTGGCCGTGACCCGGTTCAGCACCGGGGCGTCGTTCGCGTTCGAGCCGCGGCGCTCGCTGCCGATCACCCCGGTCTGAGAACCGGCGCCGGACGGGTACCGGCGGCTCGTGCCCCTGCGCAACGGACCCCACGGCTACGGCGCCGTCACCAAGACCCTGCACTGGTCGACCGTCCTCGCGCTGGTCGCCCAGGTCGTGGTCGGTTACACGATGGACGCGGACGACTCCGGGCATGGCCGCGGTCGGGGCCGGGGCCGGTCGGGGGAGAGCGGGCGCGGCCGCGGTCGCGGAGGTGACGACGACGAGGGCCTGGGCGTCCTGGACGGCGGCTTCGACCTGGTCGACCTGCACGTGCTGCTCGGTCTCGCGATCATCGCGCTGGCCCTGGCCCGGATCCTCTGGCGGAGCACGACGCCGCTGCCGCCCTGGGACGAACGGCTCAGCGCCGGCGAGCGCCGCCTGGTCACCGCGACCGAGCGGGTGCTGCTGTTCCTGCTCCTGCTGGTGCCCGCGACCGGCATCGCACTCGTGCTCGGCGACGACGACCTGCTGCCCCTGCACGTGGCCGGCCACGTCGCCCTCTATGCCGCCGTCGCGCTGCACGTCGCGGTCGTCGTACGACGGCGACTGGTCGGCCGGATGCTGCCGGGCGGCCCGGCGGATCGAGCTCCCACACGCGTCTAGGTGCCGGCGCATGCGCAGGGCCGGTGCGGGCACCCGGAGGGGGTGGCAGCTCACGACGGCGACACGGCGTCGTACGACCGGATCCGCGACGTGTGGGGACCGCGGACACCGCACGCCCGCGGGACCGCCTGGCCCGAGCGGGTGGACGTCCATCTGGAGTCCGGCCTGAGCGAGGGCGACGTCGAGCGCTGGGTGCCTTCGGCGTGCGTCCTGTGCAGCAACGGCTGCGGCTGCGACATCGCGGTCAAGGACGGCCGGATGGTCGGGGTCCGCGGGCGGGCCGACGACGCGGTGAACCGCGGCCGGCTGGGTCCCAAGGGTCTGTACGGGAGCACGCCGTGGGCCTCCTCGACCGACCGGCTGACCCGGCCACTGGTGCGCGAGGGCGGCCGGCTGGTCGAGACCGACTGGGACACCGCGCTCGGCCGGGTCGTCGCGACCTCGCGGCGGCTGCTGGAGGAGCAGGGTCCGCTCAGCCACGGCTTCTACACGAGCGGCCAGCTGTTCCTGGAGGAGTACTACCTCCAGGCCGTGATCGGGAAGGCGGGCCTCGGCACGCCGCACATGGACGGCAACACCCGCCTGTGCACGGCGACGGCCGCCGCGGCCCTGAAGGAGTCGTTCGGGGCCGACGGCCAGCCGGCCTGCCACGACGACGTCGAGCACTGCGACGCCCTGTTCCTCTACGGCCACAACACGGCCGAGACCCAGACCGTGCTGTGGGCGCGGATCCTCGACCGCACCCGGGGCGCGGACGCGCCGCGGCTGGTCTGCGTCGACCCGCGCCGTACCGCCGTCGCCGAGGAGGCACGGCGCACCGGCGGGGTGCATCTCGCGCCGCGGGTCGGCACCAACGTCGCCCTGGTGAACGCCCTGACCCGCGAGCTCCTCGAGCACGGTTGGGTCGACGGGGACTACGTCGGCGCCCACACGGTCGGGTACGACGACCTGGCGGCGACCGTCGCGGCGTACCCGCCGGAGGAGGCGGAGCGGATCTGCGGCGTCCCGGCCGACGACGTACGCCGCGCCGCCCGGATCTTCGGCGAGTCGGAGGCGGTGCTGTCGACGGTCCTGCAGGGCTTCTACCAGTCCCACCAGGCCACGGCCGCGTCGGTCGCGGTGAACAACCTGCACCTGCTGCGCGGCATGATCGGCCGGCCGGGAGCCGGGATCCTGCAGATGAACGGGCAGCCGACCGCGCAGAACAACCGCGAGTGCGGCGCCGACGGCGACCTGACCGGCTTCCGCAACTGGGACAACCCGGCGCACGTCCGGGAACTGGCCGAGCAGTGGAACGTGGACCCGATGACGATCCCGCACTGGGCACCGCCCACCCACGCGATGCAGATCTTCGCCCACGCCGAGACCGGGAGCATCGGACTGCTCTGGATCTCCGCGACCAACCCAGCGGTCTCGATGCCGGAGTCGGCCCGGATCCGGCGCATCCTCGGCGGCGACCAGTGCTTCGTCGTCGTCCAGGACCTGTTCCGCACCGAGACGGCCGAGCTCGCGGACGTCGTACTCCCCGCGGCGGGTTGGGGCGAGAAGACCGGCACGTTCACCAACGCCGACCGCACCGTCCACCTGTCCGAGCAGGCGGTCGAGCCGCCGGGCGAGGCCCGCAGCGACCTGCAGATCCTGCTCGCGTACGCCGACGCCATGGGCTTCACCGACCGCGACGGGGCACCGCTGGTCCGGTGGCGGACCCCCGAGGAGGTCTTCGACGCCTGGCGCGAGTCCACCTGCGGCCGTCCGGTGGACTACACCGGGCTGAGCTACGACCTGCTGCGCCGCCGGTCGGGGGTGCGCTGGCCGGTGAACGACCGGCACCCGGAGGGCTCCGACCGGCTCTATGCCGACGCGGTCTTCCCGACCGACACCGACGTGTGCGAGACCTTCGGCCACGACCTCGTGACCGGCGGGACGGTGACCGAGCTCGAGCACCGGGCCCGGGCGCCCGGCGGACGCGCGTTCCTCAAGGCGGCGCCGTACCTCCCGCCGCACGAGGAGCCGAGCGAGGACTTCCCGCTGCGGTACACGACCGGCCGGACCGTCCACCAGTTCCACACGCGGACGAAGACGGGACGCGCCCGCCGCCTCGACGAGGCCGCACCCGACGCCTGGGTCGAGCTCTCCGCGGCCGACGCGGAGGCGCGCGACGTCCACGACGGCGACTGGGTCCGCGTCGACTCCCCGCGCGGCGCGATCGAGGTCAGGGCACGGATCGGACCGGTCCTGGAGGGCGCCGTGTTCGCGCCGTTCCACTACGGCCGGTGGGATCCGACCGACCTGGCGGCGGACGCCGGGCACCGCCAGGCCAACGAGCTCACCATGACCGTGTGGGACCCGGTCTCGAAGCAGCCGACGTTCAAGACCGCCGCCTGCCAGGTCACGCGGGTCCGCGGGCGCGACAGGGGAGGGAGTTGACGTGCCGCACCTGTCGACGTACGTCGGGCTGGCCGACCACAGCGAGAACACCCTCGCGACGTCGTTCCGTGCCGTCGCGGAGGGGCATGCGCAGGTCGCCGACGTGCACCACACCTGCCTGCTCCTCGCCGGCTGGAGTGAGGAGCACCGGCGCGCGCTGGCCCCCGCGGTGGAGCGGTACGGCGAGGACCGCGACATCGACGAGCCCGAGCGCCTGCACGCGGCCGGCCTGGCCGAGACGCGCGCGGGCGAGGTCGGCCTGCTCCGCGACCTGCAGGACCTGCACGTCCTCGCGACGCTGGTGCAGACGACCTGGACCGTGATCGCCCAGGGCGCCCAGGGGCTGCGCGACACCGAGTTGCTGCAGGTCGCGGAGGACTGCAACGCCGAGACCTCCCGTCAGCTCTCCTGGCTGAACACCCGGATGAAGGAGGCCGCGCCGCAGGCGCTGATCGTCAGCCCTTGACGGCGGCCGGCCCGGTGTAGGTGCCCCGGCCGGTCGGCAGGGGGAGGTCGAGGGTGGTGCGGATGCCGGGCGCGGCCGCGCGGACGTCGGGGATCGCGTTCACGATCCGGCCGCAGGCGGCCACGATCGCGGCGTGGTTGTGGTCGCCGTGCTCGCTGCTCGGCACGACGTCGACGACGTAGCTGGGCTCGCCGACGATCTCGACCCGGTACGACCCGCCGCCCGCCGCCGGCCGCGCCCAGTCGGGGCGCAGGTCGTCGCGCGTGCGGGTGACGTGCTCGACGACGATCGCGGGGTGCCCGTCGACCATCCCGCTGATCGAGAACTTCAGCGCCGCGATCGTGCCCTTCTCGATCCGGCCCGCCGCGATGTCGTAGCCCTCCGGGGCAGGCTCGGCCTCCCAGTGCTCGACGACCTCGTCGATCTCGATGCCGAGGCCGGTCGCCATCATCCGGATGGCCGTGCCCCAGGCCAGGGCCAGGACTCCGGGAAGGAAGAGCATCGGCGTCTCGTCGAGCGGGCGGCCGAAGCCCATCAGGTCGAACATCACCTCGGCGCCGTCGTACGTCGCGTAGTCGGCGAGCTCGTAGCAGCGGATCTGCTCGATCCGCTGGCAGGTGCTGGCCAGGGCCAGCGGGACCAGGTCGCTCGCGAAGCCCGGGTCGACGCCGGTGATGTAGACGCTGGCACCGCCCGCCTGCGCCGCGGCCTCGACCTTGTCGATGACCTTCTGCGGCATCGTCCCCCAGGGGAACTGCAGCGTCCCGGGCGCCGAGCCCACGACGTCGATGCCCGCCTCGAGCAGCCTGCGTACGTCGTTCGTGGCCTCGACCGGGCGGGTGTCGCCCATCGCGCAGTACACGACGCACTCCGGTCCGGCGGCGATCAGGGCGTCCAGGTCGCCGACGGCGGCGATGCCGGTGACCGTGTCGACGCCCGCCAGCTCACCGGCGTCCCTGCCGACCTTCTCGGGGGTCGAGGTGGAGACCGCGACCAGCTCGAACCGCTCGTCGGCGATGAGCTGGCGCAGGGTGAGTCGGCCGGCGTTGCCGGTGCTGACTTGGGCGACACGGATGGGCATGCGGATCTCATTTCTAGAACGGGTTCTAGTCGGACTGCTATCTTGCCGCACATGGCTCGTGTGGAGGGCAAGGTCGCCCTGATCAGTGGCGGCGCGCGCAACATCGGCGGCGCCAGTGCGCGCCAGCTCGTCGCGGAGGGCGCCCGGGTCGTCATCGGCGACCTGCTGGACGACGAGGGGACCGCCCTCGCCGAGGAGCTCTGCCGCGAGTACGGCGAGGGCGTGGCCCGCTACGTCCACCTCGACGTGACCAGCGACGCCGACTGGCGCAGCGCCGTCGAGCTGACCGTCGCCGAGCACGGGCGCCTCGACGTCCTGTTCAACAACGCGGGCATCTTCAACGGCGGCCAGCTGCAGCGCTACAAGCGCGAGCTGTGGCAGCAGATGCTCGACGTCAACCTGACCGGGGCGTTCCTCGGCATCCGCGCCGCGACCGACGCGATGATCGCGTCGGGCGGCGGCTCGATCATCAACACGTCCTCCATCGAGGGACTGCGCGGCACGCCGTGGGCGCACGGGTACGTCGCCTCCAAGTGGGGGCTGACCGGTCTCACCAAGTCGGTGGCGATGGAGCTCGCGCCGCACGGCATCCGGGTCAACTCCCTGCATCCCGGGCGGATCAGCACCCCGGCGACCGACCAGATGCCCGAGGGGTTGATCCCGATCCCGCTCGGCCGTCCCGGACGACCGGAGGAGGTCGCGGCGTTCGTCGTCTTCCTGGCCAGCGACGAGTCGTCGTTCGCGACCGGATCCGAGTTCGTCGTCGACGGCGGGACCGTCATGCACATCCCGACCAACGTCTGAGCGACGTACCCGCCCTGGCAGGGTGGTGAGGTGGCCGACTACCGCTGGGCGACGCACGCCGACCCCGACCTCCTGGTCCTGCAGCTGCCGCCGGCGCCGGTCTACGCCGCCGGGGCGGCCCACGACGCGATGAAGGCGCTCTTCGCGCAGCGCGGCTTCCGCCCGGTCGACGAGGCGGACCGGCTCGACCTGCGGGCGGCCAACGGCTGCTCGCTGACCCGCACCGGGCGTGACGCCGCCGAGCTGCTGGTGACGATCGGAGATCGGGTCGGTGCCAGCCGGATCCCGCTCACGGGACTGGACCCGGAGTGGCTGGACCGGGCCGTCGCGCTCGGGCACGCGGCCGTTCTCGTTGCCGACTCCTCGATCGCCGACGACGGTTCGACGTCGCGGGACCTGCTGCGCCGCGACGTCGACGCCGGGGGAGTCCGGGCCGCCCTCGTGCCGGTACGTCAGCACGACGCGGGCTGACCCGCGGTGCCGGGACCCGGCACCTGTGACGGAGGCGGAGTGCCCGTCGCGCTGCCTAGCGTCCTGGCGTGACCTCGTCCCGAGCCGTCCTGTCCGGCGCCCTGGCCGCCGTCGCCCTGCTCGCCTCCGCCTGCGGTACGACGGGAGCGGCGCCCGAGGGCGAACTTCCCGCCCGGGTGGATGGCGCCCGCCAGGACGCGTCGGTGGCGCGGCTCGATCCGGACCTCCGGTCCGCGGTCCGGGCCGCGATGCGCGCCGCGCGCGAGGACGGCGTGCGGGTGGAGATCACCAGCGGCTGGCGCAGCCGGGAGCACCAGCAGCGGCTGTACGACGAGGCCGTGGCGCGGTACGGCAGCGAGGACGAGGCGCGTCGCTACGTCGCCACCCCGGACTCCTCGGCCCACGTGACCGGGGACGCGGTGGACCTGGGACCCACGGACGCCCTGAGCTGGCTCAGCCAGCACGGCGCGGACTTCGGCCTGTGCCAGACCTTCGCGAACGAGATGTGGCACTACGAGCTCGCCACGACGCCGGGCGGCCGGTGCCCCGAGATGCTCCTCGACGGCACCGGCCGGTCCTGATGCGGGGTGGGCTCAGCTCCCGGTGAAGCGCGGGGCGCGCTTCTCGGCGAAGGCGCGCGGGCCCTCCTTGGCGTCGTTCGAGGCGAAGACGGCCATGCCGACCTTCGCGTCGTCGGCCCAGCAGTCCTCCTCGTGCCGGCCCTCGGAGTCGCGGACGGTCTTCAGGATCGCCTGCACGGCCAGCGGGCCGTTGGCGCAGATCAGGTCGGCGATCTCGTGGGCCTTGGCCAGGGCGTGCCCGTCGGGGACCACGTGGCCGACGAGCCCGATCTCCTTGGCCTCCGGCGCCTTGATCGCGCGGCCGGTCAGCAACAGCTCGACGGCGAGCGTGTAGGGGATCTGGCGGGGGAGCCGGACGGCGGACCCGCCCATCGGGTAGAGGCTCCACTTCGCCTCGGCGACGCCGAAGCGGGCCGACTCCCCGGCGATCCGGATGTCGGTGCCCTGCAGGATCTCCGTCCCGCCGGCGATCGCCGGACCCTCGACCGCGGCGATGAGCGGCTTGGTGAGCCGGAAGCCCTTGAGCAGGCCCTTGAGCACCGACGGGTCGAAGCCGGACTTGAAGCTGTCGTCCGGCGAGCGCTTGGTCGCCGCCTTCAGGTCCATGCCGGCGCAGAAGTAGCCGCCCGCGCCGGTGAGGATGCAGACCCGGATGTCGTCGTCGGAGTTCACCCGGTCCCAGGCCTCCTCCATGATCGCGAGCATCTCGCCGGAGAGGGCGTTGCGGGTCTCGGGGCGGTTCATGGTGACGACGAGCTTGTGCCCGTCCTGCTCCACGAGGCAGTGGGGAGCGGTGGGGGCATCGGTCTGCGCTTCAGTCATGTCGCGGAATGCTAGCCAAAAACGAGAACGTGTTCTAGTCTCGCGCCGTGGCCCTGAACATCGCTGATCTCTTCGAACACGCCGTCGACGCCGCCCCCGACAAGCCAGCCGTCCAGGTCGGCGACCGGCGGGCCACCTACGCGGATCTCGAGCGCGACTCGAACCGCCTCGCGCACTTCCTGCAGAGCCGGGGGGTGCAGCCCGGGGACCACGTCGGCATCTACGCGAAGAACAGCGTGGAGCACGTCGTCGCCCTGCTCGCGGTGCTGAAGATCCGCGCCGTCGGCATCAACGTCAACTACCGCTACGTCGAGGGCGAGCTCGACTACCTCTTCGACAACTCCGACATCGTCGCGCTCCTGCACGAGCGGCCGTACGCACCGCTGGTCGCGGCGTGCGCCCCCAAGCACGAGAAGCTGCAGACCGTCGTGGTCATGCCCGACGCGATCGACGCCGACGACCAGAGCGACGTCTCCTCGTATGACGGGGTCCTGTGGGAGGACGCGCTCGCCGGTCAGAGCGACGCCCGTGACTTCGCCGAGCGCAGCGCCGACGACCTGCACATCATCTACACCGGCGGGACCACCGGCTTCCCGAAGGGCGTGATGTGGCGCCACGAGGACTTCTGGCGCACGCTCGGCGGCGGCATCGACTTCTACACCGGCGAGCCGCTCTCCGAGTACGACCAGTCCGAGCAGGCCAAGCTCGACGGCCGGATGGTCACCTTCCCGCTCAGCCCGCTGATGCACGGCGGCGCGCAGGCCGGCCTGCTGATGCACCTCTTCGCGGGCCACCTGACGATCATGGAGCCGAAGTTCGACGCCAAGCGGACCTGGGAGATCATCGACCGCGAGAAGGTCCAGCTGATCTTCATGACCGGCGACGCGATGGCCCGCCCGCTCATCGAGGAGTACGAGCGCCAGGCCGCCACGGGCTCGCCGTACGACGGCTCGAGCCTGTTCGCGATCTCCAGCAGCGCCGCGATCTTCAGCCCGCCGAACAAGGAGCGCTGGATCAAGGCCTTCCCCGACGCCGTCTTCACCGACTCGGTCGGCGCCTCGGAGACCGGCTTCCAGGGCATGGGCATGCAGGACAAGGAGCAGATCAGCAGCGACGGCCCGGTGGTCGGGCTCGGCCCGAACAGCGTCGTCATCGACGAGGACAACCGGGTCCTGGACCTCGCCACCAGCGTCGGCAAGATCGGCCGCCTGGGTCGCGGCGGCTCGGTGCCGGTCGGCTACTACAAGGACCCCGAGAAGTCCGCCGCCACCTTCCTCGTGATCGACGGGGAGCGCTACTCCGTGCCCGGCGACAACGCCCGGATCGAGGAGGGCAATCGGGTGACCCTGCTCGGCCGCGGCTCCAACTGCGTGAACACCGGCGGCGAGAAGGTCTACCCCGAAGAGGTGGAGATGGCGATCAAGCGCCACCCCGCCGTGTACGACGTCCTGGTCGTCGGCATCCCCGACCCGACGTACGGCCAGGCCGTCGCCGCGGTCGTCGAGCCGCGCGAGGGCGAGAGCCTCGAGCTGGAGGGCCTGCGGGAGTTCCTGCGGGCGCATCTCTCGGGCTACAAGCTGCCCCGCGCGCTGACCCTGGTCGACCAGGTGCCGCGCAACGCGACCGGCAAGGCGCAGTACCCCCGTGCCAAGGAGTTGGCCCTCGAGGCCCAGACCGCTGGAGTTCAGTCCTGATGAGAACCCCCATCTGCGACGAGTTCGGGATCGAGTACCCGATCTTCGCCTTCACCCCGTCCGAGCACGTCGCCGCCGCGGTCTCGCGGGCCGGTGGGCTCGGGGTGCTCGGCTGCGTCCGGTTCAACGACACCGAGGAGCTCGAGAAGACGCTCTCGTGGCTCGACGAGAACACCGACGGCAAGCCGTACGGCGTCGACATCGTGATGCCGATGAAGGTGCCGGAGGAGGTCAAGGGCCTCGACGTGTCGTCGATGATCCCCGACGAGCACAAGAGGTTCGTCGACCAGACGCTGCTCAAGCTCGGCGTGCCCCCGCTCCCGGAGGGTGAGGGCCGCGAGGGCGTGCTCGGCTGGCTGCACTCCGTGGCCCGCTCGCACCTCGACGTCGCGCTCCAGCACCGGCCGGTGCTGATCGCCAACGCGCTCGGCTCCCCGCCGGTCGACGTCATCGAGAAGTGCCACGAGCACGGCGTCAAGGTGGCGGCCCTCGCGGGCGCCGCCAAGCACGCGCTGTCGCACGTCAGGAACGGCGTCGACATCATCGTCGCCCAGGGCTACGAGGCCGGCGGCCACACCGGCGAGGTGGCCTCGATGGTCCTGCAGCCCGACATCGTCGACGCGGTCGGCCCCGACGTCCCCGTGCTCGGCGCGGGCGGCATCGGCTCGGGCCGCCAGGTCGCCGCGTCGCTGGCGCTCGGCTCGCAGGGCGTGTGGACGGGCTCGATCTGGCTCGGCACGGAGGAGTACCGCAACCTCTCCGCCAACCACTCCGCCTGGGAGACCGCGTTCACCCGGGCGACGTCCTCCGACACGGTCCGCACCCGGATCTACACCGGCAAGCCGGCCCGGCTGCTGAAGACCAAGTGGGTCGAGGCCTGGGCCGAGGAGGGCGCACCCGAGCCGCTGCCGATGCCGCTGCAGAACCTGCTCGTCGCCGAGGCGCACAACCGGATCACGGCCGCCAACGATCCCGACGTCATCTCGATGCCGATCGGTCAGATCGTGGGCCGGATGAACGACGTGAAGCCGGTCGCCGAGGTGATGGCCGAGCTGGTCTCGGGCTTCGAGGACTCCGTCGCGCGGCTGAACAAGCTCTGAGGGGAGACGAAGGGGGACCCACCGCCGAGGCGGTGGGTCCCCCTTGGTCGTGTTCGCCGTCAGACGGCCGCCGGCCGCTCGCTCTCGTGGGAGTACGACGTCCCGCGCGCCTCGCGCACCCAGAGGATCCCGTCGCCGGCGGTCGGGCCCTGCGCGGCGAGCTCGCGCTTGATGACCTTGTTGGTCGCGGTGCTCGGCAGGTCGTCGGCGACCCGGACGTAGCGGGGCCGGGCCTTGGGGGAGAGGTCGGGCTGGGCGGCGAGGAACGCCTCGAACTCCTCCGGCGTCAGGCGCGCGCCGTCGCGGAGCACGAGCGCGGCCATCACCTGGTCGCCGACCCGCTCGTCGGGGACGGCGTACACCGCGACCCGGCTGACGACCTCGAGCCGCATCAGGATCCGCTCGATCGGGGCGGCGGCGAGGTTCTCGCCGTCGACCCGCATCCAGTCCGATGTACGGCCGGCGAGGTAGACCCAGCCCTCGGCGTCGCGGTAGGCGAGGTCGCCGGACCAGTACATGCCGTGCCGCGTGCGCTCCTCGTTGGCGCCGGGGTCGTTGTAGTAGCCCCGGAAGTAGCCCGCGCCCTGGGTGTTGACCAGCTCGCCCACCGCCTCGTCGGCGTTGAGCAGCGCGCCGTGCTCGTCGAAGACCGCGCGCGGGCACTCCTGCACGGTCTCGGAGTCGTAGACCGCGACGCCGTCGAACGGGCGGCCGATGGAGCCCGGCGGCGTGCCCGGTTCGCGGGTCACGATGACCGCGGTCTCGGTGGAGCCGTACCCGTCCCAGACCGTGCAGCCGAAGCGGCGCGAGAACTCGTCGATGTCGCGGTCGCTGGCCTCGTTGCCGAACGCGACCCGCAGCGGGTTGTCGGCGTCGTCGGCCTGCTCGGGGGTCGCCAGGACGTAGGCCAGCGGCTTGCCGACGTAGTTCATGTACGTCGCGCCGTAGCGGCGCACGTCGTCGAGGAAGTGCGAGGCCGAGAACCGGGCCGGCGCCATCGGGGCGCCACTGCACAGCGACACCGTCCACCCGGCCAGCAGCGCGTTGGAGTGGAACAGCGGCATCGAGAGGTAGCAGAGGTCGTCGCGGGTGATCGTGAACTTGTCGACGAGGGTCAGTCCCGCGAACAGGACCATCACGTGCGCCACCTGCACGGCCTTCGGCTCCCCGCTGGTGCCGGAGGTGAAGATCATCATGAAGGTGTCCATCGCCTCGACCTCGCGGTGCGGGACCAGCGGTCCGGCCCCGGCCACGAGGGCGTCGTACGACGGCGTGTCGACCTCGACCACCTGCGCGCCGGCCAGGTCGAGCCCGTCCAGCAGCGGCCGGTGGTCGGCGTCGACGAGCAGCACCTGGCACTCGGCCCGGTGCACGTCGGCCGCCAGCGCGGCGCCCCGGCGGGTGTCGTTGATGCCGACCAGGACGTAGCCGCCCAGGGCGGCGGCCGCCATCGCGCGCAGCATCGCCGGGGTGTTGCCGAGCAGGGCGCCGACGTGGACCGGTCGCTCCCGGTCCACGGCACCGAGCAGGGCCGACGCCTCGGCGGAGGCCTCGGCGAGGTGCTCGCGCCAGGACCACGTGCGGTCGTCGTACCGGACCGCGGGACCGTCGTCCTCGAGCCACTCCCGAAGCTGCTGCTGCACTGTCTCGGCCACGTCGTTCCTTTGCTCGCCCCTACTTGACACGCGTCAAAATATGGCGCGGGTCACACCCGGTCAAGCATGTCCCGGTGGCCGGTGCAGCGCACCCTGAGACGGCTCTTACGCGGGCTCCGCCGCGAGGGTCCGGCCGATCCGCAGGGCCTGCTCCGTCGCGCCGCCGTACAGGAACTCGAAGCGCTTGGCGCCGGTGAAGTAGCGGTGCACGGGGCCGTCGAGGTCGATGCCGACGCCGCCGTGCACGTGCACCGTGGTGTGCGCCAGCCGGTGCCCGGCGTCGGCCGCCCAGAGCTTGGCCATCGCGACGTCGGTGTCGGCGGGCAGTCCCTCGTCGAGGCGCCAGGCCGCGCGCCACAGCATCAGCCGCTGGCCGAGCGTGTCGATGTAGCCGTCGGCGAGCCGCTGGCTGACCGCCTGGAAGGTCGCGATCGGGCGGCCGAACTGCTCGCGCGTCTTGGCGTACGACGCCGTCAGGGCCAGCGCACCCTCGGTGAGCCCGAGCTGCTCGGCGGAGGCCGCGAGCACGAGCAGGTTGCGCAGGCGGTGGTCGACGGTGCCGTCCGCGGCTCCGAGCAGCCGCTCCGGGCCGAGCGTCGCGCCGTCGAGCTCGAGGCGGGCGACGGCCTCGCCGTCGGAGAACGTCTGCGGCACCACGCGGACGCCGGCGTCGCCCGGCGTCACCAGGAACACGCCGACGCCCGTCGGGGTCTCGGCGGGGACCAGGAACAGGTCGGCGTACCCGCCGGCCGGCACGATCGCCTTGCTGCCCGTGAGGCGGTACGACGCCCCGTCGGCCACCGCGACCGTCGTCGGCCGCTCCGGGGCGAAGGCCCGCTCCTCGGTGACGGCCGCGGTCAGCACGATCGACCCGCCGGCCGCGCCGGGGAGCCACTGCGCCTGCTGGTCGGGGGAGCCGTGCTCGGCGATCAGTCGGGCGGCCGGGCCGTGCGCCGCCAGCGGGACCGGGGCGACCGTGCGGCCGACCTCGACGAGTACCCGGCACAGCTCGACGATGCCGAGCCCGGCGCCGTCGTACTCCTCGGGGAGGGCGAGGCCCAACAGCCCGGCGGAGCCCAGCTCGGCCCACAGCTCGCGGTCGAACCGGCTGCCCGCCCGCTCGATCTCGCGCATCCGCTCGTTGGTGGCCCGGTCGCCGAGGATCCGCGCCGCCAGCTCGGCCGCCTCGTCCTGCTCGGGGGTGAAGGAGAAGTCCATGGTCGATTACCTCTTCGCTGCAGGCAGGCCCAGGCCCACGTAGCCGATGATGTCGCGCTGGATCTCGTTGGTCCCGCCGCCGAAGGTCATCACGAGCGAGGACCGGTACATGCGCTCCAGGCGCCCGTTGAGCAGCGCGCCCTCGGAGGTGCCGGTCAGGCCGGCGTTCGGGCCGACGATCTCCATGAGCGACCGGTAGACCTCGGTCGCCAGCTCGGAGCCGTAGATCTTGGTCGCCGACGCCTCCGCGGGGGAGAGGTCGACGCCGTGGTCGGCGTCGGAGGCGAGCTTCCAGTTCAGCTGGGTGAGCATCTCGACCCGGGCGTGGGCGCGGCCGAGTGCGATCTGCACCCACTCGGAGTCGATCACCCGCTGTCCGTCGGGGTTCTTGGTGTCCTGCGCCCAGGCCCGGACCAGCTTCAGCGACTGCGTGAGCGGTGCGGACGAGGTGAGGGCGACCCGCTCGTGGTTGAGCTGGTTGGTCATCAGCGACCAGCCGCCGTTGAGCTCGCCCACGAGGTTGCCGACCGGCACCCGGACGTCCTCGTAGTAGGTTGCGCTGGTGCCGACGCCGGCGACGGTGTGCACCGGGGTGTAGGAGAAGCCGGGCGCGTCGGCCGGCACCAGGATCATCGACAGCCCCTTGTGGCGCGGCAGGTCCGGATCCGTGCGGCAGGCCAGCCAGATCCAGTCGGCGTACTGGATGAGCGAGGTCCACATCTTCTGTCCGTTGATGACGAACTCGTCGCCCTCGCGGACGGCCTTGGTCTTCAGCGAGGCCAGGTCCGTGCCCGACCCCGGCTCGGAGTAGCCGATGGAGAAGTGCATGTCGCCCGCGAGGATGCGCGGGAGGAAGTACTCCTTCTGCTCGTCCGTGCCGTAGCGCATGATCGTCGGCCCGACCGTGTTCAGGGTCAGGTAGGGGATCGGTACGCCGTGGTCGGCGGCGACGTCGGTGAAGATGAGCTGCTCGACCATGGAGCGGTCCTGGCCGCCGAACTCCTTCGGCCAGCCGATGCCGAGCCAGCCGTCGCTGCCGAGGCGCCGGATGACGCTCTTGTAGACCCCGGCCTCGCCGAACTCGCCGGTGGCGGACGCGAGCCCGGCCCGGACCTCGGGTGTCACCAGGGCGGTGAAGTAGTCGTGGAGCTCCTCGCGCAGGGCGAGGTGCTCGGGATCCAGGGCCAGGTGCATGGGGTACTCCCTGTGGTGGGGACGACAGCCCGGTGCGCTGGCACCGGCGGCTCAAAAACTATAACCTGTTCTCGTTTTGGTCCACCGACACGTTCCACCCGGCACCGTCCGGACGCTTGGGAGGCGAGTGATGAGCGACACCAGGTTCCTCGACCGGGGCACCCCGCCCGCGCGGTACGCGCGAGGCTGGCACTGCCTGGGCCTCGCCGACGCCTTCCGCGACGGCAAGCCGCATGCGGTGCAGGCCTTCGGCACCAAGCTGGTGGTCTGGGCCGACTCGCAGGGCGAGATCAACGTCCTCGACGGCTACTGCCGGCACATGGGCGGCGACCTCACCCAGGGCGAGGTGAAGGGCGACAACGTCGCCTGCCCCTTCCACGACTGGCGGTGGGGCGGCGACGGGAAGTGCAAGGAGATCCCCTACGCCCGCCGGGTCCCGCTGCGCGCTCGCACCCAGCGCTACCCCGTCGCGATCCGCAACCAGCAGGTCCTCGTGTGGCACGACGTGGAGGGCTCCGCGCCGGACCACGACGTCCTGCCGCCGGAGCTGCCCGGCATCGCCGAGGGCGCCTACACCGACTGGGTGTGGAACGCCGAGCACATCGAGGGCTCCAACTGCCGCGAGCTCATCGACAACGTGGTCGACATGGCGCACTTCTACTACGTGCACTTCGCGTTTCCGACGAGCTTCCGCAACGTCTTCGAGGGTCACGTCGCGACGCAGTTCATGGAGTCCAAGGGCCGCCCCGACAAGACCGAGGGGTACGGCGACGCCGAGCTCTTCCTGAAGTCGGAGGCGACCTACTACGGGCCGTCGTACATGATCAACTGGCTCGACACGGACTACAAGGGCTTCAAGACCGAGGTCGTGCTGTTCAACTGCCACGTCCCGACGAGCGCCGACTCCTTCCTGCTGCAGTACGGCATCATCGTGAAGAAGCCCGAGGGCATGGACGACAAGACGGCCAACTTCATCGCGAAGAAGTACGCCGAGATGTTCGGCAGCGGCTTCCTCCAGGACGTGCACATCTGGAAGAACAAGGTGCCGGTCCAGAACCCGCTGCTGTGCGAGGAGGACGGGCCCGTCTACCAGCTGCGCCGGTGGTACGAGCAGTTCTACGTCGACGTCGCCGACATCGCGCCCGAGATGGTCGACCGGTTCGAGTTCGAGGTCGACACGACGAAGGCCAACGAGTTCTGGCAGGACGAGGTCGCCGAGAACCTCCGCCGCAAGGCCGAGGAGGACGGCGACCCGCAAGGACCCGGCGGCGGCGACGGTGCCGCGGCCGGCAGTACCCAGATCATGACGGGCACCTGAGGGCGCCGTGGCCTCCTTCGTCCCCACGAGCCCGGACACCGTCGAGGACCAGCGGCTCTACACCCAGGCCCGACTGACCGAGGTCGCCTGCCTGGACTGCCTGGCCCGGGTGGGTGTGAAGAAGAACAGCGAGCACCACACGTCGGTCCAGTGGAACGCCGAGGCGCGGGCGCACTGCCCGGACCTCACCCGGCGCTCCGGTGGACGCGACGTGCATCCCGCCTGTCCGCGGATGCTGGCTAGCATCGACGCTGCCGCACGCGACGGACAGATCCCCATCGGAGCCGAGGACGGTTACTGACCCCCATGGACACCCAGTCCTTCGAGTTGAAGGTCGTCGACGTCGTCGAGGAGACGGCGGACGCGCACTCGATCACCTTCGAGGTGCCCTCCGCGGACGCCGAGCACTTCGGCTACCGCCCCGGCCAGTTCCTGACGGTGGCGGTGCCCAGCGACCAGACCGGCGTGGCGGCCCGCTGCTACTCACTCTCGAGCAGTCCCGTCGGCGGCGGTCCGCTGACGATCACGGTCAAGCGCACGGCCGACGGGTACGCCTCGAACTGGATCTGCGACCACGTCCGCGAGGGCGACACCCTGCGGGTGCTGCCGCCGAGCGGCATCTTCACCCCGGCCTCGCTCAGTGCCGACCTGCTGCTGTTCGCCGGCGGGTCCGGCATCACTCCGGTCATCTCGATCACCCGGACCGCGCTGCAGCAGGGGACCGGCCGGATCGTGCTGTTCTACGCGAACCGCGACGAGTCGTCGGTCATCTTCGCCAAGGAGCTGACCGCGCTGGCCGCCGAGCACCCCGACCGGCTGCAGGTCGTGCACTGGCTGGAGTCCGTGCAGGGTCTGCCCAGCCAGGAGCAGGTCGCGGCGTTCGCGAGCGCGTACACGTCGTACGACGCCTTCGTGTGCGGCCCCGCGCCGTTCATGAAGCTCACCGTCGCAGCGCTGAAGGGCCTGGAGTTCCCGCGTGAGCGTCGGCACCAGGAGAAGTTCGTCTCCCTGGGCGGCAACCCCTTCGGCGACCTGCACGACCAGGAGGTCGCCGAGCACGAGATCGAGGACGCGGAGCGCGACCTCGACGAGACCGTCGCCGACACCGGCGAGGGCCGGCCGCAGGGGCCGGTGCGCCTCGAGGTCGAGCTCGACGGCGAGAAGTACGCCTACGACGACTGGGCACCCGGCACGAAGATGCTCGACCACCTCGAGTCGAAGGGCGTCAAGGCGCCGTACTCCTGCCGCGAGGGGGAGTGCTCGGCCTGCGCGATCCGGCTCCTCGAGGGGGACGTCAAGATGCTGCACAACGACGTGCTCGACGACGAGGACATCGCCGACGGCATCCGGTTGGGCTGCCAGGCCGTCCCGGTCACAGATGTCGTCCGAGTCACCTACAGCTGACGCCGTTCCTGCCGATAGGAACCTCGGCGGCGCTGATCGGCGCACCGACGACCTCGAAATCCACAGAACGGTAACAACTCGCCCACGGGCGAGTGCGGTCTAGTCCACAAAAGAAAAACAGGGCAATTTCCTCATCCCGAGGTTTCCGGTCCCGTTGAGTTGCCTAAGAACCTGCCCATCGGGGCACGGATGGCTCCCCCCACAGACCGGCACCCGCCGACCTGGCCGTCCGTGCTTTGGAAGGAGGGGTCATGGTCGTCCTATTTCTTCTCGTCGGCGCCGCCGTGCTCGCCGTGCCGCTGATCTCCGGACTCGCCGGCACGACCGACGCCCGGGGACGGGAGCGCGATCCGCGGCTGCGCTACGTCGCCCGGCATCCCGAGCAGGTGAACATCGGCGACATCAGCCGCCTGCTCGCGCGCGAGCTCGACCGGGCCGAGGTCGAGCTGATCCTCGACCGGGCCGAGGCCCTGGGGGTGAAGCCCTGGACCATGCTCAGCTGGATCCAGCGCAACGACGTCTCCAGCCTGGCCCTGGTCCTCGCGGCCGAGCTCAGCCACGAGGAGCTGCTGCTGCACCTCGGCAACGGCACCCTGCCCGACCTGGCCGAGCTCGAGGTGTTCGCCGCGATCAACGGTCTGCCCGCCAGCCGGCCCCGCCCCCGGCGTCGTACGTCCGAGGGCGTCGTGCGGCCCTCCGTGGCCCGCCGTGGCACGGGTCAGCCCAGCTCCCGGATGCCCGACATCTTCGAGCCCGGCTGCTGGCCCGGCGACCCCCGGATCGAACCGGGCGACCTCGCCGCCTGACGCCGAGTCGGCAGAAGTTGCGCGTCGAGTCGGCAGAACTTGCCGTCAGCCCTGACGTGAACTTCTGCCGACTCGGCGCTGGGTCGGCTACCAGCCGCGGGTGCGCCACTCGTGGAGCGCGGGGCGCTCGGCGCCGATCGTCGAGTCGTTCCCGTGGCCCGGGTAGAACCAGGTGTCGTCGCCGAGCCGCTGGAAGACCTTGGTCTCGACCTCGTCGATGAGCTGGGCGAAGGCGGCCTCGTCGCCGAAGGTGTTGCCGACCCCGCCGGGGAACAGCGAGTCGCCGGTGAACAGGTGCGGGTGACCCTCGGGGTCGGCGTACAGCAGGGCGATGGAGCCGGGCGTGTGACCGGCGATCGCGATCACCTCGAGGGTGCACTCGCCGACGCTCACCTTGTCGCCCTGGTGGACGGGCCGGGCGACCGGGACCCCGGTCTGGGAGGTGATGGCGTCGGCGTCCGGCGCGCCCGCGACCACCTCGGCGCCCGTGGCCTTGACGACGTCGGCGAGCGCCCGGTGGTGGTCCCAGTGCTGGTGGGTGGTGACGACCGTCGTCAGTCCCGCGTCGCCGATGAGGGGGAGCAGGACGTCGGGCTCCGCGGCCGCGTCGATCAGGAGCTGCTCGCCGGTACGACGGCAGCGCAGCAGGTAGCAGTTGTTGGACATCTGCTCGTCGACGGCCACCTTCGTGATCGTCAGGGACGCCAGCTCGCGGGTGTCGGGTGCGCCGCCGGGCGTCACCTCTCCGGTGTAGGTCACCATGCTCCAATCCGGGGCGGTCGACCGCCCTCGCTCGTCAATCCTGCACCGTCGCCTCGGCCGGTGAGCCACCAGCCCAGCGCGGCGGCCGGGCCGGTCACCGTCGGGCCACCGTCCCCGATCGTCCAGGAGCGGTCAAGGTCGGAGGCGACCGCCACGAGGGCCGTCGTACCGTCCACGCGGGGGAGCAGCGCCTCGACGAGCAGCAGCGCGAACTCGTCGCCCCAGTCGCTCCAGGAGTACGACGCCGCGAGGTCGGCGTGGTGGATCTCGACCTCGCGCAGCCGCATGTCGACCACCTCGGCGGCGACGAAGGTACGGCCCCCGGGGGTGCGTTCGAGGGTGGTGTGCCACGCGTCGTCCGGTACGGCGCCGAGCGCGTCGTCGAACCGGGTGATCGCGCCGAGCAGCCGGTCGCGCAGATGGCCCGGGGCGGCGGTCGCGAGCTCCGCGATGTCCTCGTCCCGGGCCTCCGGGGAGCGGTACATGGGCGCGGGCTCGCCCGCGGTCACCCCGGTCAGGGCGTCGGTGAGGCCCTCGGCGTTGAGGGCGAGGTGCGCCACGACGTGCGCACGCGACCAGCCCGGGAGTCCGCTGTCCTCCTTCCAGTCGCGGTCGGCGAGGCCGTCGACGGTGCGGACCAGTCGCTGGGAGGCGCCCGGGAGGAGCGCGAGGGCACGGGGGTCGGGACGGGGTACCGGCATGCCGTCATCCTGTCCCGTCCGCCCGCCCGTCGCCAGCACCTCCGCGGACTGTCGGTGGCCCGTGAGATCGTGCACAGGTCGGTGTGGCGACTTGGCGCACCGCGTACGATGACGAACATCTGTTCGAACGAGTGAGGACCCGTTTTCGTGGCCGATCAGCTGATCATCCGGGGCGCCCGGGAGCACAACCTGAAGGACGTGTCACTCGACCTTCCACGCGATTCGCTCATCGTGTTCACCGGACTCTCGGGCTCGGGGAAGTCCTCGCTCGCCTTCGACACGATCTTCGCCGAGGGTCAGCGTCGCTACGTCGAGTCGCTCTCGGCGTACGCCCGGCAGTTCCTCGGCCAGATGGACAAGCCCGACGTCGACTTCATCGAGGGCCTCTCGCCCGCGGTCTCGATCGACCAGAAGTCGACCTCGAAGAACCCGCGCTCGACGGTCGGCACCATCACCGAGGTCTACGACTACCTCCGCCTCCTCTACGCCCGCGCGGGCCGGCCGCACTGCCCGGTGTGCCACGCGCCCATCGAGCGGCAGACGCCCCAGCAGATCGTCGACCGGGTGCTCGCCCTGGAGGAGGGGCGCCGCTTCCAGGTGCTCGCGCCGGTCATCCGCGGCCGCAAGGGGGAGTACGTCGACCTCTTCCGCCAGCTCCAGACGCAGGGCTTCTCGCGCGCCCGCGTCAACGGCGAGACCCATACGCTCGACGACCCGCCCAAGCTGGACAAGCAGAAGAAGCACACCATCGAGGTGGTCGTCGACCGGCTCGCGGTCAAGGAGTCCTCGAAGCGCCGCCTGACCGACTCGGTGGAGACCGCGCTCCGGCTCGCCGGCGGGCTGGTGCTCTTCGACTTCGTCGACCTCGACGCCGGCGACCCCGGCCGCGAGCTGAAGTTCAGCGAGAAGATGGCGTGTCCCAACGACCACCCCATCGACACCGACGACCTCGAGCCCCGCTCGTTCTCGTTCAACTCGCCCTTCGGCGCCTGCCCCGCCTGTCACGGTCTCGGCACCCGGATGGAGGTCGACCCCGAGCTGGTCGTCCCCGACCCGGACGCCACCCTCGGCGAGGGCGCGATCCAGCCGTGGAGCCACGCCACGGTCGCCGACTACTTCCTGCGGCTGATGGCCGCCCTGGGCGACGAGCTCGGCTTCGATCTCAACACCCCCTGGTCGGGCCTCACGGCCAAGGCCCGCAAGGCCGTCATCGAGGGGCACCCGACCAAGGTGCACGTCGTCACCCGCAACCGCTACGGGCGCGAGCGCGCCTACTACGCGGAGTTCGAGGGCGTCCGCTCCTACATCGAGCGCCGCCACCGTGAGGCCGAGTCCGACACGAGCCGGGAGCGCTTCGAGGGCTTCATGCGCGAGGTGCCGTGCCCGACCTGCGCCGGCAGCCGGCTGAAGCCGGTATCGATGGCCGTCACCCTCGGCGGCAAGAACATCGCCGAGGTCTGCGCGCTCTCGCTCGACCAGTCGTCGGCCTTCCTGCGCTCGCTCGAGCTGTCCCCGCGCGAGCGGCAGATCGCCGAGGTGGTGCTGCGCGAGATCCAGCAGCGCCTGCAGTTCCTGCTCGACGTCGGTCTCGACTACCTCTCCCTCGACCGGGCCTCGGGGTCGCTGTCCGGTGGCGAGGCGCAGCGGATCCGGCTCGCCACCCAGATCGGCGCCGGCCTGGTCGGCGTCCTCTACGTCCTCGACGAGCCGTCGATCGGACTGCACCAGCGCGACAACCAGAAGCTCATCGAGACCCTGGTCCGGCTCAAGGACCTCGGCAACACCCTGATCGTCGTCGAGCACGACGAGGACACCATCAAGGTCGCCGACTGGGCGGTCGACGTGGGACCGGGGGCCGGCGAGCACGGCGGGCAGGTCGTGCACAGCGGCCCGGTCCCCGAGCTGCTCGCGCACCCCGACTCGATCACCGGCCAGTACCTCTCCGGACGTCGCGAGATCGCCGTCCCGCCCGTGCGCCGGCCGCGCACGACCGGTCGCGAGCTGACCGTCGTCGGCGCCCGCGAGAACAACCTGAAGAACATCGACGTCACGTTCCCGCTCGGCCTGTTCGTCGCCGTCACCGGCGTCTCGGGCTCGGGCAAGTCGACCCTGGTCAACGACATCCTCTACACCTCGCTGGCCAAGCAGCTCTACAACGCGCGGGCGATCCCGGGGCGGCACACCCGGATCACCGGCCTGGAGCACGTCGACAAGGTGATCCACGTCGACCAGTCCCCGATCGGGCGTACGCCGCGGTCCAACCCGGCGACGTACACCGGCGTCTTCGACCGGGTTCGCAAGCTGTTCGCGGACACCCCCGAGGCGAAGATGCGGGGCTACCTCCAGGGCCGCTTCTCCTTCAACGTCAAGGGCGGGCGCTGCGAGGCGTGCCAGGGCGACGGCACGATCAAGATCGAGATGAACTTCCTGCCCGACGTGTACGTCCCGTGCGAGGTCTGCCACGGCGCGCGCTACAACCGCGAGACCCTCGAGGTGCACTACAAGGGCAAGACCATCGCCGAGGTCCTCGACATGCCGATCGAGGAGGCTGTCGACTTCTTCGCCGCGGTCCCGGTCATCTCCCGCTACCTCACCACGCTGGTCGAGGTCGGCCTCGGCTACGTCCGGCTCGGTCAGCCGGCCACCACGCTCTCCGGCGGCGAGGCGCAGCGCGTCAAGCTCGCCACCGAGTTGCAGCGTCGCTCGACCGGGCGCACGCTGTACGTCCTCGACGAGCCGACCACCGGCCTGCACTTCGAGGACATCCGCAAGCTGCTCGGCGTCCTGGGCCGCCTGGTCGACCAGGGCAACACCGTGCTGGTCATCGAGCACAACCTCGACGTCATCAAGACGGCCGACTGGCTGGTCGACATGGGTCCCGAGGGCGGGTCCGGCGGCGGCACCCTGGTCGCCCAGGGCACGCCGGAGGACGTGGTGGCGGTGCCGGAGAGCTACACCGGGCAGTTCCTCCGCCCGATCCTGGAGGGCAAGGAGGCCAAGCAGCCGACGCGCAAGCTGCCGGCCGCCTCCGCGCCCGAACCCCGCGGCCGGACGGCCGCCTCGGCCTCCAAGCGCGGCGAGCGGGTGACGCGCTCCCGGGTCACGAAGGGCGCCTGACCGCACGGGGCGAGATTCTCAACGACTCCTCAGGTTTCGGCCGGTTCCGTGGGGCGCCGGGCTGGGTAGTGTGAACTTCAACGACCTTCCCCTCGAGAGGATCTCGATCGTGACCACGCAGGCCCGCAGCACCCGCCGACCGGACACCCCCGAGACCGCCGCGGAGGCTCGCACGTGCGCCTGTCTCAGCCGGCGGCACGCGCTGGCCGGTGCGGTCACGGTGGGTGTCGGCGTGCCCTTCCTCGCCGCCTGCGGGGGCGACGACGCGAGCAGTGGCACCGACGGCGTCAGCTCCTCGCCCGGCGGGTCCTCGCCGAGCAGCCCGGCCGGCTCCGGGAGTGCCCCGGCCGACGGGCTGACGACGACGGCCGACATCCCGGTCGGCGGGGGCAAGATCTTCGACGACGAGGGCGTCGTGATCACCCAGCCGACCGAGGGCGAGTTCAAGGGCTTCAGCAACATCTGCACCCACCAGGGCTGCCCGGTGACCGACGTGACGGACGGACAGATCCACTGCTCGTGCCACAACAGCATGTTCTCGATCGAGGACGGCTCCGTGGAGAGCGGTCCGGCGTCGTCAGCGCTGGACGAGGTCGCTCTCACGGTCGACGGCGACTCGATCAGCATCGCGTAGCACCTGCGCCCGCCAGCGCTGGTCGCGCACCGACGAGCGCCGGTCCAGCCGGGCGTCGAGCAGCAGGCGCGCCTCGTCGTACCTGTCGGCGCGCAGCAGCGCCGCGATCCGGGTCTCCTCGAGGATCTCGCGCTGGGCGTCCGAGCCGCCCAGTCGACGCCACGCGAGGGTGAGGTCCGCGAGCCGATCGGCCGCGTCGCCCGGCCGGCCGTCGGCCAGCCGGCGCAGGGCGCGCGCCAGCGGTGCGACCACGTCGCGCTGGGTGGGATGGGCGTGCCCGTCGGCGTACGCCGCGAGCCGGTCCAGGCCGGGGCCGTCGCCGAGGGCGAGCAGCACCACCGCCGCGTGCATCGCCAGGAACGGCGTCGCGGGCCGCTCGAGCACCCCGCGCCCGGTCGCCCGCGCGACCTCGTCGAGATCCGGGACGTCGCACGCGTCGGGATTAAGTGCCCACCGGAACAGCAGCGAGCCGGTGTCGACGAGGGCGCGGCAGCCGAGGCCCAGCTCCGGCCGCAGCTGCTTGTCGTGCCGGTGTCGTACGGCGTCGAGGTCGCCGAGCGAGAGCTCGTGCAGGGCGGCATGCCAGGAGAAGTGGCTCAGGCTCTCGGTCCGCCGGCCCGCGCCGTCGACCCAGGCGTCCATCCAGGCCAGTCCGGCGGCGTGGTCGCCGGTCTCGTAGTGCGCGTGCGCCCGGGCGTGGGCGGAGTGCCCGGCGGCCGGCTCGACGGCGAGCGAGCGGCACGACAGCTCCATCGCCTCGTCGAAGCGCCGTTGCTCCTGCCGGACGAAGGCGAGCAGGCCGGTGAACCACCAGTCGTCGCCGTACGCCGGGATCGCCTGCTCGACCAGCTCCCAGGCGTCCTCCGGCTGCTCGGTCGCCCCGGCGAACGCGATGGTGGGTACGGCGGCGGAGAGGAGCAGGGCGTCGCGCGGATGGACGCGCAGGTGCTGGAGGAGTGGCCGGGAGTCGCCGCGGATGTGCGCGGCGACGGCGTGCACGTGACTGCGCTCGCGCTCGGTGCCGCGACCGGCGTGCAGCTCGGCGTCACGCAACCGGGCGTCGAGATCGACGGCGAGGCACATCTCGTGCCCCAGCAGGGCCAGCGTCGCGTGGCCGATCGCGAACGTCGGGTCCAGGGCGACGGCGGTGGCCACCGCCGCGGAGCCGCCGGCGCGCAGTCGCAGCAGGTCGCCGAGGCCGCGGTCGTACGCCGCCGCCGCCTCGGGGCTGGTGGTCAGGGCGTACCCGTAGGAGTCGCGACACGGCATAAAAGAATAGTAAGCCAGTTGATAAAAACTTCTAAGCGGGCGCGCCGAAGGTACGGCGACCCCCGCCCGGACGGGACTGTCCCCGGCGGACCGTAGGGTTGTCACGTGCCTCCAGCCCGCCCCCGCCGCACCGCCACGGGGCCGTTGTCGTACCGCCCCGAGCCGGGCTCGATCCCCACCCAGCCGGGCGTCTACCGCTTCCGCGACGCGCGCGGCCGGGTGATCTACGTCGGCAAGGCGAAGAACCTCCGCGCGCGGCTCTCGTCGTACTTCCAGGACATCGGCAACCTCCACCAGCGCACCGCCACGATGGTCACCACGGCGGCGAGCGTGGAGTGGACGGTCGTCAACACCGAGGTCGAGGCGCTGCAGCTGGAGTACTCCTGGATCAAGGAGTACGACCCGCGCTTCAACGTGAAGTACCGCGACGACAAGTCCTACCCCTGGCTGGCCGTGACCGTCGGCGAGGAGTTCCCGCGGGTCATGGTCGGGCGCGGCGCCAAGCGCAAGGGCACCCGCTACTTCGGTCCGTACAGCCACGCTTGGGCGATCCGCGAGACCGTCGACATCCTGCTGCGCGTCTTCCCGATGCGCTCGTGCAGCAACGGCGTCTTCAAGCGGTCGGCGCAGATCGGCCGGCCCTGCCTGCTCGGCTACATCGACAAGTGCTCGGCGCCGTGCGTCGGCAACGTCAGTGCCGAGGAGCACCGCGAGATCGTCGACGACTTCTGCGAGTTCATGGCCGGCCGGACCCGGCCGTTCACGCGCCGCATCGAGCAGGAGATGTACGCCGCGTCCGACGCCCTCGACTTCGAGAAGGCCGCGCGGCTGCGCGACGACCTCGGGGCGATGGAGCGAGCGCTGGAGAAGCAGGCCGTGGTGCTCGGCGACGGCGCGGACGTCGACGTGATCGCGCTCGCCGAGGACCCCCTCGAGGTCGCCGTCCAGATCTTCTACGTCCGGGGCGGCCGGATCCGCGGTCAGCGCGGCTGGGTCGCCGACCGCGTCGACGAGGGCGGGACGGACAAGCTCGTCGAGGACTTCCTGCTCCAGCTGTACGCCGGCGACCCCGAGTCCATCCCGCGCGAGATCCTGGTGCCGGCGATGCCGCCCGACCCGGTCACCTTCGAGCAGCTCCTCGGCGACCTGCGCGGCGCCAAGGTCGAGATCCGGGTGCCGCAGCGCGGGGACAAGAAGACGCTGCAGGAGACCGTGGCCCGCAACGCCGGGCAGGCCCTGGTGCTGCACAAGACCAAGCGGGCCAGCGACCTCACGACCCGCAACCGCGCCCTGGAGGAGATCCAGGAGGCGCTGGAGCTCGACGAGGTCCCGCTGCGGATGGAGTGCTACGACATCTCCAACCTCCAGGGCACCGAGGTCGTCGCATCGATGGTGGTCTTCGAGGACGGCCTGGCCCGCAAGAGCGAGTACCGCCGCTTCGTGATCAAGGGCGTCGACGGTCAGAACGACGTGGCCTCGATGCACGAGGTCATCACCCGGCGGTTCCGGCGACTGCTCGACGAGCAGGCCCGCTCCGAGCTCAAGCCGGGCGACGAGACCTCCGGTCCGATGCTGGTCGACCCGGAGACCGGACGACCGCGCAAGTTCGCGTACGCACCCGGCCTCGTCGTCGTGGACGGCGGCCCGCCGCAGGTCGCGGCGGCGCAGCGCGCGCTCGACGAGCTCGGCATCGACGACATCCCCGTGTGCGGCCTGGCCAAGCGGCTGGAGGAGGTCTGGCTCCCGGGCCAGGAGGACCCGGTCATCCTGGCGCGCTCGTCGGAGGGGCTCTACCTGCTCCAGCGGCTGCGTGACGAGGCGCACCGGTTCGCCATCTCCCACCACCGCTCGCGCCGCTCCAAGACGATGGTCGAGAGCGTGCTGGACGACATCCCGGGTCTGGGGGAGGTGCGCCGCAAGACGCTGCTCAAGCACTTCGGTTCGCTGAAGAAGCTCCGCGCCGCGACGGTCGAGGAGATCGCGCAGGTCCCGGGCATCGGCACCCGCACCGCGACCGCGATCAAGGACTCGGTCACGGCAGCGGCCGAGACCCGCAAGACTGTCTCCGTGAACACCGCGACCGGCGAGATCGAGGAGGGCTGAGGGATGGAGCACGGTGCCTCGACCGGCGAGCTGGTGGTCGTCACCGGCATGACCGGAGCCGGTCGCAGCACGGCCGCGAAGGAGCTGGAGGACCTCGGCTTCTACGTCGTCGACAACCTGCCACCCAGCCTGCTGAGCGACGTGGTCCGGCTGGTGGACGAGAACCGTGGGCCGAGCCAGCCGATCGCCGTGGTCGTCGACGTCCGGTCTGGGTCGTTCTTCGGCTCGCTCCAGGCCAACCTCGCCCACGGCGCCAGCGGCCGCCACGCCACCCTGGTCTTCCTGGACGCCACCGACGAGGTGCTCGTCCGGCGCCAGGAGGCGGCCCGCCGTCCGCACCCGCTGCAGGGCACCGGTCGGCTGCTCGACGGGCTGGAGCGCGAGCGCAAGGTCCTCGCCGACCTGCGCAGCACCGCCGACCTGGTCATCGACACGAGCGCCCTCAACGTCCACCAGCTCACCGACCGCATCTCCGAGTCGTTCGGCACCCCGGACACCACCCGGCTGCGGGTCACCGTGCTGAGCTTCGGCTTCAAGTACGGCATCCCGGTCGACGCCGACTTCATCGCCGACATGCGCTTCCTGCCCAACCCGCACTGGATCCCCGAGCTGCGACCGCGCACCGGCCAGGACGCCGAGGTGGCGGCGTACGTCCGCAGCAGGCCGGGTGCCGAGGAGTTCCTCGACGCCTACGTCCCGGTCCTCACCGGGGTGGCGGAGGGCTACCTGCGCGAGGGCAAGCGGTTCATGCGGGTCGCCATCGGCTGCACGGGCGGCAAGCACCGCAGTGTCGCCATGACCGAGGAGATCGCCCGCCGCCTCGACGAGCAGGGGTACGTCGCCCGCGCCATCCACCGCGACCTGGGACGCGAGTGAGCGGCCTGCGCGCCCAGTCGGTCGTCGCGTTCGGTGGCGGGCACGGTCTGCACACCTCGCTGCGGGCACTCCGCCGGCTCGTCGACGACCTGACGGTCGACGAGCTCACCGCCGTCGTCACCGTGGCCGACAACGGCGGCTCGTCGGGGCGGCTGCGCGGGCAGTTCGGGGTGCTCCCGCCCGGTGACCTGCGGATGGCGCTCGCCGCCCTGTGCGGCGACGACGAGTGGGGCACGACCTGGTCCAACGTCCTGCAGCACCGCTTCGCCGGCGACGGCGACATGAACGGCCACGTGGTCGGCAACCTCTTGATCGTCGGCCTCTGGGAGCTCCTCGGTGACCACGTCGACGCCCTCGACCGGGTCGGCCGGCTGCTGGGCGCCAAGGGCCGGGTGCTGCCGATGGCACTGACCCCGATGGACATCACCGCCGACGTCCGTGGTCTCGTCGCCGACGACCCCGACGCGCTCACGCTGGTCCGCGGCCAGGTCGAGGTCGCCACCACCGACGGGGTGATCGCCGAGATCGCCCTCGACCCGTCCGACCCGGAGCCGTGCCCGGAGGCCGTGAGCGCGGTCGAGGAGGCCGACTGGGTCGTCCTCGGGCCGGGCTCCTGGTTCACGTCCGTCATCCCGCACCTGATGGTGCCCGCGATGCGTGACGCTTTGGTGCGCACCGAGGCCCGGGTGATCGTGGTGCTCAACCTCGAGGAGCAGGCGGGGGAGACCCCCGGGTTCGGCCCGGCCGACCACCTGGCCGTGCTGGCCGAGCACGCGCCGGAGCTCCAGCTGCACACCGTGCTGGCCGACCGGGGCAGCGTCGGCGACGACCTCGACGAGCTCCAGCAGATGGCGGCGGCCACCGGCGCCGTGCTCGTGATCGACGACGTCGCCGAGGAGCCCGGCTCGGCGCGGCACGACCCGGCGTTGCTGGCCTCGGCGTACGCCCGCATCCTGGAGCAGCGCTGAGCTGAGACTCCGCTCACGGGTCCGTCCCCCTGGCCCTCCAGGGTGATTGACGCGCGTGGCAGGATCGGCCGTATGGCGATGACGGCACAGGTGAAGGCGGAACTCGCCAGCATCCAGACCACCAAGACGTGCTGCCGGAAGTCCGAGGTCGCCTCGATGCTGCGCTTCGCCGGCGGGCTGCACATCGTGAGCGGTCGGATCGTGGTGGAGGCCGAGCTCGACACCGGCGCGGCCGCGCGGCGGCTGCGCACGGACGTCCTGGAGGTCTACGGGCATCATGCGGACGTCGTGGTGGTGCAGGGCAACGGCATCCGCCGAGGCAGCCGGTACCTCGTCCGGATCGCGCGTGACGGCGAGTCGCTAGCCCGCCAGACCGGGCTCCTCGACCCGCGCGGACGCCCCGTCCGGGGCCTGCCGCCGGCCGTGGTGTCGGGTGGCGGCTGCGACGCGGTGGCCGCCTGGCGCGGCGCGTTCCTCGCCCACGGCTCGCTCACCGAGCCGGGGCGCTCCTCCTCGCTCGAGGTCACCTGCCCCGGGCCGGAGGCGGCCCTCGCGCTGGTCGGCGTCGCACGCCGGCTCGGCATCCAGGCCAAGGCCCGCGAGGTGCGTGGCGTGGACCGGGTCGTCATCCGCGACGGCGACGCGATCGGCCAGCTGCTGACCCGGCTCGGCGCCCACGAGTCGCTGATGGCCTGGGAGGAGCGGCGGATGCGCCGCGAGGTCCGAGCCACCGCCAACCGGCTCGCCAACTTCGACGACGCCAACCTGCGCCGCTCGGCCCGTGCCGCGGTCGCCGCGGGAGCCCGGGTCGAGCGCGCGATCGAGATCCTCGGCGACGAGATCCCCGACCACCTCAAGCTCGCCGGGTCGCTGCGACTGGAGCACAAGCAGGCCTCGCTCGAGGAGCTCGGCCAGCTGCACGAGCCGGTGCTCACCAAGGACGCCATCGCCGGCCGGATCCGCCGCCTGCTGGCCATGGCCGACAAGCGCGCCGAGGAGCTCGGCATCCCCGACACCGAGGCGTCCCTCACCCCCGACATGCTCGCCGAGGACGGCTGAGCCACCACGCACCGTCAACACCGCCGAGTCGGCAGAAGTTGCGCGTCGAGTCGGCAGTAACTACTGCCGACTCGAGGCGCAACTTCTGCCGACTCGGCGGGTGGGGATGTGACCGAGGCGGGTTACCCGCGCGTACCGCGGGATGCCACGCTGGGCCGGTCGGCCCGGCATATAGGGTCGTTCCCGTGGTGGGCGCCGTGCGCCCGCCGCCACCAGACCTGAACACCCAGCGTCCCGAGGAGCAACCGCAGTGACCGTTCGTGTAGGTATCAACGGGTTCGGCCGGATCGGCCGCAACTTCTTCCGCGCCGTGCGAGCGTCGGGTCTCGACATCGAGATCGTCGGCGTCAACGACCTCACCGACAACTCTGTGCTGGCCCACCTGCTCAAGTACGACTCGATCCTGGGCCGCCTGGACGCCGACGTGTCGGCCACCGGCGACTCGATCGTCGTGGGCGACCAGGAGATCAAGGTCTCCGCCGAGCGCGACCCCGCCAACCTGAAGTGGGGCGAGCTGGGCGTCGACGTCGTCGTCGAGTCCACCGGCTTCTTCACCGACGCCACCAAGGCCAAGGCGCACATCGACGCCGGCGCCAAGAAGGTCATCATCTCGGCGCCCGCCTCCAACGAGGACATCACCGTGGTGATGGGCGTCAACCACGAGGACTACGACCCGGCGAACCACCACGTCATCTCCAACGCGTCGTGCACCACCAACTGCCTCGGCCCGATGGCCAAGGCGCTGCACGAGGAGTTCGGGATCGTCAAGGGTCTGATGACCACGATCCACGCCTACACCGCGGACCAGAACCTGCAGGACAACATCCACAAGGACCTGCGCCGCGCCCGCGCCGCCGCGATCAACATCGTCCCGACCTCGACCGGTGCCGCGAAGGCCATCGGCCTGGTCCTGCCGGAGCTGAAGGGCAAGCTCGACGGCTACGCCCTGCGCGTCCCGACCCCGACCGGCTCCGCCACCGACCTGACCTTCGAGGCCGGTCGCGAGACCACCGTCGAGGAGGTCAACGCGGCGATCAAGAAGGCCGCCGACGGCCGCTTCCTGCGCTACTCCGAGGACCCGATCGTGTCCTCCGACATCGTCACCGACCCGGCGTCGTGCATCTTCGACGCGCCGCTGACCAAGGTCATCGGCAACCAGGTCAAGGTCGTCGGCTGGTACGACAACGAGTGGGGCTACTCCAACCGCCTCGCCGACCTGATCGACTACGTCGGCAAGTCCCTCTGAGGCATGGCTGAGAACGGCACGCTCGCCTCGTTGGTCGAGCAGGGCGTCCAGGGCAAGCGCGTCCTCGTGCGCTCCGACCTCAACGTCCCGCTCGACGGCACCACCATCACCGACGACGGCCGGATCCGCGCCAGCGTCCCGACCATCCGCACCCTGGCCGAGGCCGGGGCGCGGGTGGTCGTGACCGCGCACCTCGGGCGTCCGAAGGGTGCCCCCGAGGACCGCTACTCCCTGCGCCCGGTCGCGGCCCGCCTCGGCGAGCTGCTCGGGCAGGACGTCGCCTTCGCGACCGACACCGTCGGTGAGTCCGCCCAGGCCACGGTCGCCGGCCTCGCCGACGGCCAGGTCGCGGTGCTGGAGAACGTCCGGTTCAACGCCGGCGAGACCAGCAAGGACGAGGCCGAGCGTGCCGCCTTCGCCGACCAGCTCGCCGCGCTCGCCGACGCCTTCGTCTCCGACGGCTTCGGCGTGGTGCACCGCAAGCAGGCGTCGGTGTACGACGTCGCACAGCGCCTCCCGCACGCGATGGGCGGCCTGGTCGCCACCGAGCTCGACGTGATGAAGCGGCTCACCGAGTCCCCGGAGCGGCCGTACGCCGTCGTGCTGGGCGGCTCGAAGGTCTCCGACAAGCTCGGCGTCATCGACAACCTGCTCGGCAAGGCCGACAAGCTGCTGATCGGCGGCGGCATGGTCTTCACCTTCCTCAAGGCCCAGGGCCACGAGGTAGGCAAGAGCCTCCTGGAGGAGGACCAGCTCGACACCTGCCGGGCCTACCTGGCCCGGGCACAGGAGACCGGCGTCGAGATCGTCCTGCCGACCGACATCGTCGTCGACACCGCGTTCCCCGCCGGCGACCGCACTCCCGAGCCGCAGGTCGTGCCGGCGAGCGAGATCCCGGCCGACGCGCTGGGTCTCGACATCGGCCCCGAGTCCGGGGCGGCGTTCGCCGCGGCCCTGGCCGACGCGCGCACGGTGTTCTGGAACGGCCCGATGGGCGTGTTCGAGGTCGCCGCGTTCGCCGAGGGGACCCGCGCGGTCGCCGAGGCGCTGACCAAGGTCGACGGCCTCTCCGTCGTCGGCGGCGGTGACTCCGCGGCCGCCGTCCGCACCCTCGGCTTCGACGAAGCCGCGTTCGGCCACATCTCCACCGGTGGCGGTGCCTCCCTCGAATACCTCGAGGGCAAGGTCCTGCCCGGCATCCAGGTCCTGGAGGACTGACACCCATGGCGAAGGCTCCCGCCCGCGTCCCGCTGATGGCGGGCAACTGGAAGATGAACCTCAACCACCAGGAAGCGGTGGTGCTGGTCCAGAAGCTCGCCTGGACGCTCAGCGACAAGCGGCACGACTTCGGCAAGGTCGAGGTGGTCGTCGTGCCGCCGTTCACCGACCTGCGCTCGGTCCAGACCCTCGTCGACGGCGACCGGCTCTCGGTGAAGTACGGCGCCCAGGACGTCTCCGTGCACGACTCGGGCGCCTACACCGGCGAGATCTCGGCGGGCATGCTCGCCAAGCTGGGCTGCTCGTACGTCGTCGTCGGGCACAGCGAGCGGCGCGAGTACCACGGCGAGACCGACGCGGTCGTCAACGCCAAGGCCCGCAAGGCGCTCGACGCGGGCATGACCCCGATCGTCTGCGTCGGTGAGGGACTCGAGGTCCGCCAGGCGGGGGAGCACGTCGCCCACTGCCTGGCCCAGGTCTCCGGCTCGCTCGCGGGCTTCACCGCCGAGGAGGTCGCCGGCCTGGTGATCGCCTACGAGCCGGTCTGGGCCATCGGCACGGGCGAGGTGGCGACCCCCGAGGACGCCCAGGAGGTCTGCGCGGCGATCCGGGCCGGCATCCGCGACCAGCACGGCGACGCCGCCGCGGACGCCGTACGCATCCAGTACGGCGGTTCGGTGAAGGCCGCCAACGTCGCCGGGATCATGGCCAAGGACGACGTCGACGGCTGCCTGGTGGGCGGCGCGAGCCTGCAGGTGGACGAGTTCAGCGGAATCTGCCGGTTCTACGACATGCCGGTCCTCTGATCCGGCGCGCGTGACGTAGGATTTCGCCTCGTGACTACCGTCTTCACCGTCGTGCTCATGATCACGAGCGCCCTGATGATCCTCATGGTGCTCCTGCACAAGGGGCGTGGGGGTGGCCTCTCCGACATGTTCGGCGGCGGCGTCTCCAGCTCCCTCGGCGGCTCCTCGGTCGCCGAGCGCAACCTCGACCGCCTGACGGTCGGGATCGGCGTGATCTGGTTCGCCTGCGTCATCGCGCTCGGTCTCCTGCTCGCCTACCCGTAACCAGTTCCCTCCGGGGGACTCGAAGAGACAGGAACACCGTCACAGTGGCTGGTGGAGGAAACGCCATTCGCGGAAGTCGGGTCGGTGCCGGCCCGATGGGCGAGGCCGAGCGCGGCGAGGCCGCGCCCCGGCAGGCCGTGTCGTACTTCTGCTCGCGCGGGCACAGCTGCGTGATCGCGTTCGCGGTCGAGGCGGTCGCGCCCGAGTCGTGGGACTGCCCCAAGTGCGGTCTCCCCGCCGGGCGTGACTCGGAGAACGCGCCGCCGGCGAGCAAGATCGAGCCGTACAAGACGCACCTGGCCTACGTGAAGGAGCGGCGCTCCGACAAGGAGGCGCAGGACATCCTGGACGAGGCCCTGCAGCTGCTCCGGTCGCGCCGCAAGTCGGGCGACCTGATCTTCTGAGATGACCAGAAGGCCGCTCCACTTCGGTGGTGCGGCCTTCTCGTCGTACTGCGTCGCTAGGACCTGAGCTCGGCGACGAAGTCGCCGACCTCGGCCCGCAGCATGGCGGCCATCTCGGCGAGCCCCTGGAACGCCTCGCCGTCCGCGCCCGCGCCGGCGCCCTGGCTGCCGTCGACGGAGCGCCAGACGGTGTCGACCATCGGCGACATCTCGCGCATGGTCGACTCGACCGTGCCCATGGCGGCGGTGCTCGCCTGGGCGGCCTCCTGCATGGCCAGCACCTGCTCGGTGATCCGCTCGGTCGAGCGGGCGGTCGAGTCGGCGAGCGACTTCACCTCCGTCGCCACGACCGCGAAGCCGAGGCCGGCCTCGCCGGCGCGGGCGGCCTCGATGGTCGCGTTGAGGGCGAGCAGGCGGGTCTGCGCGGCGATCGTGGAGATCACCTGGACGACGTCCTGGATCTCGTTGGAGGCCGCCTCCAGCCCGCGGACGGTGGTGCCGGCGTCGTCGGACTGGGTCACGGCGTGCCGGGTGGAGTCCGAGAGGCCCGCGGCCGTCGCGCTCAGCTCGCTCGCCGCCGTGGCCAGCTGCTCGGCGACCCGGGCCACGGTCTGCTCCAGCCGGTCGGCGAGCTCCAGACGACGGTCCGTCGCGGCGTCGAGGCGGTCCTGGGTCGCGGACATCTCCGCGGTGGCCGCGTTGATGGTGGTCGCGCCGGTGCGGAAGACGCCCGTCGTGCCGTTGACCAGGAACCGGCGGTAGAACCGGTGCTCGCTGGCCGCCTGGAGGGAGGCACCGGACTCGCGCACGTAGGCGTCGGTGCGGTCCAGCAGGGTGTTGAGGACGGTGCGCAGCTCCAGCAGGTCCGGATGCTCCTCGGTGCCGGGTACGGCGGCCGCCCGCGCCTCGAGGTCGCCCTCGGCGGCGGCCTGGCAGGTGCGCAGCCACTCCGCGACGGCGGCGACGTACACCTGCTCGTCGGAGGTGCGGGTGGTACGACGTCCCCTCATGCGGCCGCGCCCGCGGTCGTGAGGCCCCACACGAACTCGTCGTACGTCGTGCCCAGGCCGGCGAGGTGCTCGTCCATCAGCGCCAGACCGGCGTTCGCCGCGTCCGTGGCGTTGGCGTGGCGACGCTCCTCGACCAGCAGCCGCTGGTAGATCGGCCGGATCACCCGGATCGCCTGCGGGTCGGGCAGCCGGCGGTTGGAGTGGTAGCCGACCACGCGGCCGGTCGAGCCGACGCTGGGCGTCACGTGCGCGAGCACCCAGTAGTGGGCGCCGTCGCCCGCGAGGTTCACGACGTAGGCGAAGATCTCACGGCCCTCGGCCAGGGTCTGCCAGAGCAGCCGGAAGATGCTCCGGGGCATGTCGGGGTGCCGGATGACGTTGTGCGGGCTGCCGAGCAGCCGGCTCTCGGGGTACGCCGAGACTCGGCAGAAGACATCGTTCGCGTAGGTGATGCGACCCTGCAGGTCCGTCTTGGTCACGATGACCTCGTCGGACCCGAAGAAGCGCTCGACGCCCGTAGGGCGAGTCGTCGTCGGCATGCTCGTCCCATCGGTCCCGCAGGGCCGAGTCTGAGGGGTACGACACCCGTGTGACTTTGCCGACGCGGGGCGTCGAGGACCGCGTCAGATGCCGGAGGCGGACTCCCGGTCGAGGAACCAGATCGTCTCCTCGAGCCCGGACACCCCGGCGGCGGGGACCTCGTGGAGGTCGACCGGCGCATCGGCGGTGCCGGCCAGGGCGCGGGCGACCGCGTCGGCCTTCGCCTCGCCGCTGACCAGGAACCACACCGACGCGGAACGGTTGAGGGCGGAGAAGGTGAGCGAGACCCGCTCGGGCGGTGGCTTCGGGGAGCCGGTGACGCCCACAGCCACCTGGTCGTCGACGTCGAGGGCGGGGTGGCCCGGGAAGAGGGACGCGATGTGGCCGTCCGGTCCGACGCCGAGCATCAGCACCTCGAACTGGCCGGCGCCGTGCTCCCGCAGCTCGGCGGAGTACGCCGCCGCCGCGGCCTGGACGTCAGGCGCGTCCGCGGTCGACGGCATCGCGTGGACGTGCTCGGCGGGGACGCCCAGCGGGTCCAGGAACGTCGCGTGGGCCTCGAGCGCGTTGCGGTCCGACGAGTCGGGTCCGACGAAGCGCTCGTCACCCCACCAGACGACGACCTGCGACCAGTCGACCTCGGAGCCGGGGGAGAGCCGAGCGATCTCCCGGTGCACGGCCTCGGCGATCGAGCCGCCGGTGAGCCCGATGTGCGGGACCCGGCCGGCGTCCTGGGCGTCGGCGAGCCGGGAGAGGAGCTCCCCGGCGACGGCGGTCGCGAGGTCCGCGGCGTCCGGGTGGACCTCGATGCGGGGTGATCCGGTCACGAGGAGGCCTTCTTTCGCTTCTTCGGTGCCTTCGGGGGCTGGTGCTGCCGCGCGAGGTAGCGGGCGGTCGCGGCGTACACGTCGTCCTCGTCGAGGCGGCGCAGCTCCTCGGCCAGAAGCGCGGGACGGTCGCGCCGCTTCAGGGCGATCGGCCGGTCCGGGCGGCCGGGGCTGGAGAAGGTCGCGAGCTTCCCGTCCGCGCGCGAGATGCGGATGGGTCCCTCGCCGGTCTGCAGCACGACCTCGGTGATCCCCGGGCCTGCGGTGGTACGCCGGTCCACGGTGACGCGGAGCCGGTCGGCGAGCCAGGCGACCAGCAGGTCGGCGGACGGGCTGACCTTCTCGGCCGCGACCGACGCGGACGTGACCTTCAGCGGGTGCTGGTCGAGAGCGGCGGCCAGCAGCGCGCGCCACGGGGTGATCCGGGTCCAGGCCAGGTCGCTGTTGCCGCGGACGTAGCTGGCGCACTGGTGGTGGATCGCCCGGGTCCGCGCCCGGGTCGCCGCGGCGGCGTCCGTGATCCGGCGCTGCGCGAGGCGGCCCAGCGGGTCGGTGGCGGGATCCTCCGGCGGGTCGCTGGGCCACCACGCGGCGACGGGGGAGTCCGGCAGCAGCAGGGGGAGTACGACGGACTCCGGGTGCTTGACGACCTCGCCACGCAGCCGGATCAGCGCGGTCTCGCCGGTCCAGCCGGAACCGGTGCCGACCTGCGCGTTCACCACGCCGGCGCCGCGTCCGTCGCCCAGGATCACGCCGAGCACCCGGGCGGGGTGCTCGTGGGCGGCCTCCCGGGCGACCCGCATCGCCTCCTCGGCGTCGTCCTCGTCGACGACGATGACCAGGGTCATCACCATGCCCATCGCCGGGCTGCCGGCTCGGGTCCGGGCGCGCAGGAACTCCGCCGCGATCCCCGCCGAGTTGGTGTCCAGGAGCTCGATCATGGTCTCAGGGCCTCCGCCAGGTCCGGCCGTCGCGGGCGAGCATCTTGTCGGCGGACTCCGGGCCCCAGCCGCCGGAGGCGTAGGGCTCGGGCTTGCCCTTCCGTTCCCACGCCTCGAGGATCGGGTCGAGGATCTTCCAGGACAGCTCGACCTCCTCGCTGCGCGGGAAGAGGGGCGGGTCACCCAGGAGCACGTCGAGGATGAGCCGCTCGTAGGCCTCCGGGGACGACTCGGTGAAAGAGCCGCCGTACACGAAGTCCATGTTGACGTCGCGGATCTCCATCTGGGTGCCGGGCACCTTGGAGCCGAACCGGACGGTCATGCCCTCGTCGGGCTGGACCCGGATCACCAGGGCGTTCTGGGTGAGCTCCTCGGTGGAGTGCTCGCTGAACGGCTGGTGCGGCGCGCGCTTGAAGACGACCGCCACCTCGGTGACGCGGCGTCCGAGCCGCTTGCCGGTGCGCAGGTAGAACGGGACGCCGGCCCAGCGCCGGGTGGCGACGTGCAGGGTGACGGCGGCGTACGTCTCGGTCGTGGAGTCGGCGGCCACCCCCTCCTCGTCGTGGAACCCGCCCACCTTCTGGCCCCCGGCCCAGCCGGCGGAGTACTGCCCGCGGGCCGTCGTCAGGTCGAGCCGTCGGGGGAGCGTGACCGACGACAGCACCTTCTGCTTCTCGATGCGCAGGCTGTCGGCGTCGAACGAGGTGGGCTCCTCCATCGCCACCAGCGCCATCAGCTGCAGCAGGTGGTTCTGGATGACGTCACGGGCTGCGCCGATGCCGTCGTAGTAGCCGGCCCGGCCCCCGATGCCGACGTCCTCGGCCATGGTGATCTGCACATGGTCGACATAGTTGGCGTTCCACAGCGGCTCGAACATCTCGTTGGCGAACCGGATCGCCAGGATGTTCTGCACCGTCTCCTTGCCGAGGTAGTGGTCGATGCGGAAGACCGAGTCCTCGGAGAAGACGTCGGCGAGGATCCGGTCGAGCTCCTGGGCGGAGGCGAGGTCGTGGCCGAAGGGCTTCTCGACCACCACGCGCCGCCAGGAGCCGTCCTCGCCCCGGGCCAGTCCGTGCTCGTCGAGCTGGCCGACGACGTCGCCGAAGAACCCCGGCGGGATGGCCAGGTAGAAGGCGTGGTTGCCGTCGGTGCCGCGGACCTCGTCGAGCTCCTCGATGGTGCGCCGCAGCTGGGCGAAGGCGTGGTCGTCGTCGAAGTTGCCCGGGACGAACCGGAAGCCCTCGGCCAGCTGACGCCAGACCTCCTCGCGGAACTCGGTGCGCGCGTGCGCCTTCACCGAGTCGTGGACGATCTGGGCGAAGTCCTGGTCGGCCCAGTCGCGGCGCGCGAACCCGACCAGGCTGAAGCCGGGCGGCAGCAGGCCGCGGTTCGCGAGGTCGTAGATCGCCGGCATGATCTTCTTGCGCGACAGGTCGCCGGTGACCCCGAAGAGCACCATACCGCACGGTCCGGCGATCCGCGGCAGCCGGCGGTCGGCCGGGTCCCGGAGCGGGTTGACGTACGGCGGCGTCATCGGCGCCGGTGCTGCTGGTAGAAGGCGATCAGCGACCGGGTCGACGCGTCCTGCTCGGCGAGCGCGTCGGCGTCGCCGCCCAGGGCGGGGGCCACCTGCCGGGCCAGCTGCTTGCCGAGCTCGACCCCCCACTGGTCGAAGCTGTCGATGCCCCACACGACACCCTGCACGAAGGTGATGTGCTCGTAGAGGGCGATCAGCTGACCGAGGACCGCGGGCGTCAGCTCCGGCGCCATGATCGACGTGGTAGGGCGGTTGCCCGGGAAGGCCCGCGCGGGGACGATCGCCTCGGCGATGCCCTCGGCCCGGACCTCGTCGGCCGTCCGGCCGAAGGCCAGTGCCCGGGTCTGGGCGAAGAAGTTGGCCAGGAACAGCTCGTGCACGTCGGTGCCGCCGTCGGCCAGGGGGTACGACGGGTTCGCGAACGCGATGAAGTCGGCCGGGACCAGCCGGGTGCCCTGGTGGATCAGCTGGTAGAACGCGTGCTGGCCGTTGGTGCCGGGCTCGCCCCAGAACACCTCGCCGGTGTCCGTGGTGACCGGGCTGCCGTCCCAGCGCACGCCCTTGCCGTTGGACTCCATGGTCAGCTGCTGGAGGTACGCCGGGAACCGGTGCAGCAGCTGGGCGTAGGGGAGGACCGCGTGGGTCTGCGCGCCCAGGAAGTTGGCGTACCAGACGTTCAGCAGGCCCAGCAGGACCGGTACGTTGCGGCCGGCCTCGGTCGTGCGGAAGTGCTCGTCCATCGCGTGGAACCCGGCGAGCAGCTCGGCGAAGCGCTCCGGCCCGATCGCGACGGCCAGGGACGTGCCGATCGCTGAGTCGACGGAGTAGCGCCCGCCGACCCAGTCCCAGAAGCCGAACGCGTTCGCCGGGTCGATCCCGAAGTCGGCGACCTTGTCGAGGGCGGTCGAGACCGCGACGAAGTGCCGGCGTACGGCGTCGGCCCGGTCGTGGCCGGGCAGTCCCTCGAGCAGCCAGGCCTTGCACAGCCGCGCGTTGGTCAGGGTCTCCAGCGTCCCGAACGTCTTGCTGGACACGATGAACAGGGTGCTGGCGGGGTCGAGCCCGTCGAGGGTCGTGGCGGCGTCGGTCGGGTCGATGTTGCTGAGGAAGCGGCACTCGAGCCCGTCGAGGCGGTACGGCGCCAGCGCCTCGTAAGCCATCACCGGACCGAGGTCCGAGCCGCCGATCCCGATGTTGACGACCGTGCGGATCCGCTCCCCGCTCACGCCCGTCCAGGCCCCGCTGCGCACCTGCTCGGCGAAGGCGTACACCCGGTTCAGCACGTCGTGCACGTCGGCCACGACGTCCTGGCCGTCGACCTCCAGCGGGGCGCCGGCGGGTCGCCGCAGCGCGGTGTGCAGCACCGCGCGGTCCTCGGTGACGTTGATGTGCTCGCCCCGGAACATCGCCGCGCGGCGCTCGGCCAGGCCGACCTCCTCCGCCAGGTCGAGCAGGGCCGGGAGCACCTCGCCGTCGAGCAGCGCCTTCGAGAGGTCGACGTGCAGGTCGGCGGCGGTGAAGCCGAGCCGCTCGACCCGGTCGGGCTGCTCGGCGAACCAGGCGCGGAGGTCGGGATCGAAGTCGGCGGCCAGCGCCGACAGGCGCGACCAGGCGGCCGTCTTCGTCGGGTCCACCGGCGCGCCGGTCACCGTCCGGCCTTCTCCATCTGTCCCTGCACGGTCTCGACGAGCTCGGTCCAGGACTTCTTGAACTTGTCGACGCCTTCGGTCTCCAGGACCACCAGGACGTCCTCGAAGTCGACCCCGACCTGCGCGAGCTCGGCGAAGACCGCCTGCGCCTCCTCGGCACGACCGGTCACCTGGTCGCCGTGGACCTCGCCGTGGTCGGCGAACGCCTCGAGGGTCTTCTCCGGCATCGTGTTGACCGTGTCGGCCACCACGAGGTCGGTGACGTACAGCGTGTCGGGGTAGTCCGGGTTCTTGACGCCGGTCGACGCCCACAGCGGGCGCTGCGGGTTCGCGCCCGCGGCGGCCAGGACCGACCAGCGGTCGGAGGCGAGCACCTCGGTGAAGGCGGCGTACGCGACCCGGGCGTTGGCGACGGCCGCCTTGCCCTTCAGCGCGGCCGCCTCGGCGGTGCCGATCGCGTCGAGCCGGCTGTCGATCTCGGTGTCGACGCGGGAGACGAAGAACGAGGCGACCGAGCGGATGCGCCCCAGGTCGAGGCCGGCGTCGCGGGCCTGCTCGAGGCCGGTGAGGTAGGCGTCCATCACCTCGCGGTAGCGCTGCTCGCCGAAGATCAGCGTGACGTTGACGCTGATGCCCTGCGCGATCGCGGCCGTGATGGCCGGCAGTCCCTCCTTGGTGGCGGGAATCTTGATCAGCGCGTTGGGCCGGTCGACCGCCGTCCACAGGGCCTGGGCTGAGGCGATCGTGCCCTCGGTGTCGTTGGCCAGGTCGGGCTCGACCTCGATCGAGACGCGGCCGTCGTGGGCCGTACGCTCGGCGACCGGCGCGAGGACGTCGCACGCGTTGCGGACGTCGTCGGTCGTGAGCTCGAAGATCACCCGGTCGACCGGCTCGCCGGCGGCGACGAGCTTGCGGACCTGCTCGTCGTACCGCTCGCCGTCGGCGATGGCCGCCGCGAAGATGGTCGGGTTGGTCGTCACCCCCACCACGGCCCGCTCCTTGACCAGGTCGGCCAGGTTGCCGGTCTCGATCCGCTCGCGCGACAGGTCGTCGAGCCAGATCGACACGCCCGCGTTCGCGAGCGCCTCCAAGCGTTCACTCATGGGTTCCTCCTGAGTTCGGTGCCGGTGGGGTACCCGCTCGGGTCGGGTGGGACCCGCGAGGGAAGGGCCGGGTCAGCGAGCGACCCGGATGCTGTCGCGTGCGGCGTCGGCCACGGCCTGCGCGGTGATGCCGTACTCGGTGTAGATGCGGGCGTAGTCGGCCGACGCGCCGTACTGGTCGATCGAGACGATGCGGCCGTGGTCGCCGACGTACTCGCGCCAGCCCTGCTTGACGCCGGCCTCGACGGAGACACGGGCCTTCACGGTGGGCGGGATCACCGTCTCGCGGTAGGCCTGGGTCTGGGCCTCGAACCACTCCAGGCACGGCAGCGAGACGACGCGCGCCGAGATGCCGTCGGCGGCGAGGAGCTCGCGGGCCTCGACGGCCAGCTGCACCTCGGAGCCGGTGCCCATCAGGATCACGTCGGGGGTGCCGGAGTCGGCGTCGATCAGGACGTAGCCGCCCTTGGCGACATCGTCGGTGCCGGCGAAGCCCTGCTCGCCGCGCGGGAAGACCGGGACGTTCTGCCGGGTCAGGGCGAGCGCGGCCGGGCGGTCGGAGTGGCCGAGGATCGCGAGCCAGGCGGCGGCGGTCTCGTTGGCGTCCGCGGGGCGTACGACGTCGAGGCCCGGCATCGCCCGCAGCGAGGCGACGTGCTCGATCGGCTGGTGGGTGGGGCCGTCCTCGCCGAGGCCGATCGAGTCGTGGGTCCACACGTAGGTGACCGGCAGCTTGCTCAGCGCCGCGACGCGCACCGAGCCGCGCATGTAGTCGGAGAAGGTGAGGAACGTGCCGCCGAAGACGCGGGTCAGGGTGTCGGCCGCGATGCCGTTCATGATCGCGCCCATGCCGTGCTCGCGGATGCCGAAGTGCAGGACCCGGCCCTGGAAAGGGTCGGTCTTCCAGTCGCGGGTGGCGCGGCTCTCCGGGGCGAAGGACGGGACGTCCTTGATGGTGGTGTTGTTGGAGCCGGCGAGGTCGGCCGAGCCGCCCCACAGCTCAGGCAGCAGCGGGGCCAGCGCGTTGATGACCTTGCCGGAGGCCGAGCGGGTCGCGACGCCCTTGGCGTCGGCCTCGAAGGTCGGCAGCGCCGCCGCGAGACCCTCGGGCAGGGTGCGGGCCTTCAGCCGGTGCAGCAGCTCGGCCCGCTCCGGGTGCGCGGCGGCCCAGGCGTCGTACTCCTTGTCCCAGGCGGCGCCCCATGCGGCGCCGCGGTCGCGCAGCGCACGCGTGTGGGCGAGCACCTCGGCAGGGACCTCGAAGTGCTGCTCGGGGTCCCAGCCCAGAACCTTCTTGGTGGCGGCGACCTCGTCGGCGCCGAGGGCGCTGCCGTGCGCCGCCTCGGTGCCCTGGGCGTTCGGGGCGGGCCAGGCGATGATCGTGTCGAGGATGATCAGCGACGGCTGGTCGGTGACCTTGCCGGCGGCCGTGACGGCGTCGTACAGGGCCGGGACGTCCTCGCGGTACTCCTTGCCGCCGTTGGTCCAGTCGACGGTCTGCACGTGCCAGCCGTAGGCCTCGTAGCGCTGGGCGACGTCCTCGGTGAAGGCGATGTCGGTGTCGCCCTCGATGGAGATCCGGTTGCGGTCGTAGATGACCGTGAGGTTGCCGAGCTCCTGGGTGCCGGCGATCGAGCTGGCCTCGCCGCTGACGCCCTCCTGGAGGTCGCCGTCGGAGCAGAGCACGTAGACGTGGTGGTCGAAGATGCTCTCGCCCGGCGCGGCGTCCGCGTCGAGGATGCCGTGGACGCGGCGGCCCGACATCGCCATGCCGACGGCGTTGGCGACGCCCTGGCCGAGCGGGCCGGTGGTGACCTCGACACCGGCGGTGTGACCGAGCTCCGGGTGGCCGGGGGTCTTCGAGCCCCAGGTCCGCAGCGACTTGATGTCCTCGATCTCGAGGCCGAAGCCGCCGAGGAAGAGCTGCGTGTAGAGCGTGATGCTGGAGTGGCCGCAGGACAGCACGAAGCGGTCGCGGGCGACCCGGCTCGGGTGGCTCGGGTCGTGGCGCATCACCTTCTGGAAGAGCAGGTACGCCGCGGGGGCGAGGCTCATGGCCGTGCCGGGGTGGCCGTTGCCGACCTTCTGGACGGCGTCCATCGCCAGCACCCGGGCCGTGTCCACCGCCTTGTCGTCGAGGTCGGTCCAGTCCAGTCCAGCAGCAGTGCTCACGGGGTTCCTCTCCGGGGTGATCAGGCACCGCCGAGCCTACTCAAGGCCCGGGATAGACTCACACTCGCTCCACGCTCCCGAGATCTGCTGAGGACACCTGTGACGTACGTCGGCCAGCCGGCCCCTGCTGCCCAGCAGGCCGAGTCGGGAGACCCCGACACCCGGGCCTCGATGCGCGACGTCGTCGCCGCGTACGTCGGTCTCACCAAGCCGCGCGTGATCGAGCTGCTGCTGCTCACCACGGTTCCCGTGATGTTCTTCGCCGACCGCGGCATCCCGCCGCTCGACCTGGTCGCGGCCACGGTGGTCGGCGGGGCGTTCTCCGCGGGCTCGGCCTCGGTCTTCAACTGCGTCTACGACCGCGACATCGACGAGCAGATGCGGCGTACCCGCCGCCGGGCGCTGCCGCGCCACATCGTCTCGCCGAGGTCGGCGCTGATCTTCGGCTTCGTGCTCGCGATCGCCTCCACGGCCGTGCTGCTCGCCTGGGTGAACCCGCTCTCGGCGGCCCTGTCGCTGGGCGCCAACGCGTTCTACGTCTTCGGCTACACGATGCTGCTCAAGCGTCGTACCACCCAGAACATCGTGTGGGGCGGCCTCGCCGGCTGCTTCCCGGCCCTGATCGGCTGGACGGCCGTGACGGGCGAGCTGTCGTGGGTGCCGGTGGTGCTCTTCATGGTGGTCTTCTTCTGGACCCCGCCGCACACCTGGGCGCTGGCCCTGCGCTACCGCGAGGACTACGCCAACGTCGACGTCCCGATGCTGCCCGTGGTCGCCCCCGCGCGTGAGGTCGGCCGCCAGATCGTGATCTACAGCTGGGTGATGGTCGCCACCTCACTGCTGCTGTGGCCGGTCGCCGACACGAGCCTGCTCTACCCGGCCATCGCGGTCGTGCTCGGCGCGATCTTCCTGGTCGAGGCGCACAAGCTGTGGGGCCGCGCCAAGGGCACCGAGGACCTGTCGGTGATCCAGCCCATGCGGCTGTTCCACCACTCGAACCTCTACCTCTCGCTCCTCTTCGTCGCCGTCGCCCTCGACCCCCTGCTGACCCGCTGACCCTGCCGTCCACCGACGCTGGTCGAGGTGCGAAGGACGGAGTCCTGAGCCTCGAAGCCTGGTGAGTCGGGCGGTGGCGGTGTTGTGTCGGCGTGCGGGGTTTCGAGGCTCCTCGCTGGGGCTCGCCTCACCTCAACCGGCGTCGGGTGCCCACCGCTGGTTGAGGTGAGGGTGATCGTCGTACCTCGACGGCGCCGTGTCGCTGACGCTGGTTGAGGTGCGAAGGACGGAGTCCTGAGCCTCGAAACCCGGTGAGTGGGGTGGTGGCGGTGGTGTGTCGGCGTGCGGGGTTTCGAGGCTCCTCGCTGGCGCTCGTCGCACCTCAACCAGCGTCTGGTCTGGCGCGCTCGTCGCACATCAACCAGCGTCAGGCCGGCGGCTGGCCGCTGGCCCAGGCGAGCAGGCGGCCGGTGTCGGCCTGCACGGGCTCGTGGGCTCGTACGGCGAGCCAGACTCGGGCGAAGCCGGCGGCGAGCAGTCCGGCGCCGAGCATGTGGATCGCCACCAGCAGCTCGGGGAGGTCGAGGAGGTACTGGGTCCAGCCGACGACGCTCTGCAGCAGCTCCAGGCCGAGGAGCGCCCCGACGACGACGGTGAGCCAGCGGTCGCCGCGTCGTACGGCGACGACGAGCAGCGCGACGGTCAGCGCGATCAGCAGGTAGACGGAGCCCGCGTGCACGAACGAGATCACGCGCGGGGTGAGCCCGTTGCGGACCGCCTCCGCGTCGCCGGCGTGCGGACCGGCGCCGGTGACCATCGTGCCCAGGTACAGCACCACCCAGCCGACCGCGAGGACCGCGCCGGCCAGCGCACGCGGCAGCGGCGGCGCGGCGGGGCGGGCGGGGCTGCGCAGGTGGTCGAGGAGGGCCAGGCAGATCATCACCATCAGCAGCGAGGCCACCAGGTGCAGCGACACCACCCAGGGGTTGAGGTCGGTGAGCACGGTGATGCCGCCGATCACCGCCTGCAGGGGTACGCCGAGGGCCACGATCGCGCTGAGCCGGACGGCGACCCGGTCGCGCGAGCCCCAGGCCGCGAGGAAGCAGAGCACCGCGATGGCGATCAGCACGAAGGTGAGCATCCGGTTGCCGAACTCGATCACGCCGTGGATGCCCATGCTGGGGTGCGTGACGTACGACTCCTCGGTGCACCGGGGCCAGGTCGGGCAGCCGAGGCCGGAGCCGGTGAGCCGGACCGCGGCGCCGGTGACGATGAGGCCGAGGTTGGCCAGCAGGTTGGCCACGGCGAGCGGCCACAGCCACGCCGAGAGCCGGCCGGTCACCGTGCGGACCGGCGTACTGATGGACATCGTCACTCCCACTTGAACGTTCGGGCGGTCAGCACGGCGCCGAGGACGGCCCAGCCCGCCAGGACGGCGAGCCCGACCGGGTCGACGGCGCCGTCGATCAGGGCCGCGCGCATGGAATCGCCGAGCGCGCCGGAGGGCAGCCAGCGGACGACGTCGCCGAACGCGCCGTACGCCGACGACGGCAGGACGACGGCCCCGCCCGCCATCAGCAGCAGGTAGATCAGGTTGGCGGCGGCGAGCGTCGCCTCCGCGCGCAGCGCGCCGGCCACCAGCAGGCCCAGCGAGGCGAACGCGGCCGTGCCGGCGATGACGGTGAGCACGACGCCGGGGACCGAGACGTGCGGGTCCCAGCCCATCCCGAGCGCCACCGCGCAGATGACCAGGCCCTGCAGGATCTCGACGAGCAGCAGCGCCCCGACCTTGCCGATCAGCAGACCGGTGCGGGGGAGCGGCGAGCTGCCGAGCCGCTTGATCACGCCGTACCGGCGCTCGAAGCCGGTCGCGATCGCCAGCGAGGTGAAGGCGGTCGACATGACCGCGAGCGCCAGGACGCCCGGGGTGAACTCGTCGATGGGCCGACCGGACAGCTCGAGGTTGATCCGGTCGGCGCCCTTCACCGCGCCGATCAGTACGACGACGGGGATCACGACGGCGAGCAGCAGCTGCTCGCCGTTGCGCAGCATCAGCCGCGCCTCCATCGTCGCCTGCGCGACGATCTGGCGGTGCAGGGGAGCGGCGCCGGGCCGCGGGGTGAAGGTGCCGGTGCTCACGTCGCCAGCTCCCGTCCGGTCAGCTGGAGGAAGACGTCCTCCAGGTTGCGCACCCCCAGGGTCAGCGACTCGGGCAGCACCTGGTTCTCGTCGCACCAGCGCGAGACCTTGGCCAGCGTCGAGGCGTCGGCCGGGCCGGTGACGAGCAGGCTGACGTCGTCGAGCTGGTCGACGACGATCTCCTCGCCGAGGGCCGCGCGCAGGGACTCCGGCGCGCCCGGCGGGAACGGCCGGCTGACGACCAGCCGGATCGTCGCGCTGCTGCCGCCGCGGGTGAGCTCCAGTGGCGAGCCCGAGGCGATCAGCCGGCCCCGGTCGATGATGTGGATGTGGTCGGCGAGCCGCTCGGCCTCGTCCATGTAGTGCGTGGTGAGCACCACGGTGACGCCGTCGCGGCGCAGCTCCTCCAGCAGCTCCCACGTCGTACGGCGCAGTTGCGGGTCCATCCCCGCGGTGGGCTCGTCGACGAAGACGACCTCGGGCCGTCCGACCAGCGCCATCGCCAGGCCGACGCGCTGCTGCTGGCCCCCCGACAGCCGGCGGTACGGCGTGCGTCCGCACTCGTCCAGCCCGAGCCGGTCGGAGAGCATCTGGACGTCGAGCGGGTGGGCGTGCAGCTTCGCGACGTGGCGCAGCATCTCCATGGCGCGCACCCCGCTCCACGCGCCGCCGCCCTGCAGCATCACGCCGATCCGGGGCAGCAGGTCGCGGCGCTGGCGGACCGGGTCGAGCCCGAGCACCCGGACCGTGCCGCGCTGCGGCTTGCGGTAGCCCTCGCAGGTCTCCAGGGTCGTCGTCTTGCCGGCGCCGTTGGGACCGAGGACAGCGGTGATGGAGCCGCGGTCGACGGTCAGGGAGAGCTCGTCGACGGCGAGCTTGTCGCCGTACCGCATCACCAGGCCGTCGACGACGACTGCAGGGGCGGCGTCGGACACCACACCAGTCTAGGAAGTCGCTCACCACGCCTCGGCGGTCGGGGTCGGCACCCGACCCCCTACCGTTCTCCCCGTGAACGTCTGGGTCCTGGGGCTGGTGCTGCTCCTCGCTGCCGCGGCCGCCGTGTGGACGATCCTGATGATCGTGCGCGACGAGAGTCCGCCGAGCGACCCGTACTTCGCGCTGCTCGGCGTCCTGGCCCTGGCCCTGCTCGGCCAGCTCGTCGGAGGACTGATCGCGCTGGGGATGACGGACCGGGAGATCGAGGGCGTGACCTTCGTCTCGTACCTCTTCACCGCGCTGCTCGTGCTGCCCGTCGGGGCGGCGCTGGCGCTCATCGAGCGCACCCGGTGGGGGACCGGCGTGCTGCTGGTCGCCCTGCTGGCGGTGGCGGCGTGCGAGGCGCGCCTGTGGACGATGTGGACCGCCGGTGGCTAGCGCCCAGGAGCCCCGTCCCTCCGGCGACGTCGACCTGGCGTCCGGACCCGGCCGGATCCTGATCGCGGTGTACGGCGTCTTCGCGGTCGCCGCGACCGGACGGTCCCTGGTCCAGCTCGGGATCGACGCCGACCGCGCACCGCTGGCGTACGGCCTGTCGCTGCTCGCCGCGGTCGTCTACCTGGTCGCGACGACCTGCCTGCTGCTCGGGGGAAGGCGTGCCCGGCTCGTCGCGATCGTCGCGTGCACGGTCGAGGCGGTCGGCGTGGTCGTCGTCGGCACGCTCAGCTACCTCGCGACGGACCTGTTCCCGGACCGCACGGTCTGGTCGCACTTCGGGCAGGGCTACGGCTTCCTGCCGCTGGTGCTGCCGATCGCGGGTCTGGCCTGGCTGAGACACTCGTCACCTTCCCGCGTGGGGTAAGGGTTGCCTTGCTTGAAGCCCGCGAAGCAATAACGGCACACTGGTGTTGTGGAATTCGACGGGACGCACGACGAGCCGACGCGTGAGCGCGTCGCGCGGTCGATCCTCGTCAACGGTCCCTCCACCGCCGCGGCCCTCGCCGAGCGCCTGGACCTGACCCCCGCCGCTGTCCGGCGCCACCTCGACCAGCTCGTCGCCGACGGCGCCGTCGAGGCCCGCGACCCGCGCTCGGGGGGCGCCCGCGGCCGTGGTCGGCCGGCCAAGGCCTTCGCGCTCACCGAGCTCGGGCGGGACCGCTTCGACCAGCAGTACGACGACCTGGCCGCCCAGGCGCTGCGCTTCCTGAGCGAGACGGCCGGCGAGGACGCCGTCCGGGAATTCTCCCGGCGTCGGGCGACGTTCATCTCGGAGAAGTTCGCGGGCGTCCAGCAGGCCGACCCGTCGCTGACCCCGGCACAGGTGCTGGCGAAGGTCTTCACCGACGAGGGGTACGCCGCCTCGGCGAGCGACCTGCTGCTCGCGAACGGCCAGAGCGTGGGGGAGCAGCTGTGCCAGCAGCACTGCCCGGTCGCCCACGTGGCCCACGAGTTCCCCCAGCTGTGCGAGGCCGAGACCGAGGCGATCAGCAAGGTCCTCGGCCGCCACGTCCAGCGCCTGGCGACGATCGCCCACGGCGACGGGGTGTGCACCACCTGCATCCCCACCGTGCCGGCGAGCGCCGGACCCACGAACGACCTGACCACGACCACCACACAGAAGGAGCGGGTCACCACATGACCTCGATCGAAGAACTCAACCCCGAGCTCCAGGGCATCGGTCGCTACGACTTCGGCTGGGCCGACAGCGACGAGGCCGGCGCCGCGGCGAAGCGTGGTCTCAACGAGGACGTGGTCCGCGACATCTCGTCGAAGAAGAGCGAGCCGCAGTGGATGCTCGACCTGCGGCTGAAGGGCCTGAAGCTCTTCGACCGCAAGCCCATGCCCACCTGGGGCTCGGACCTCGGCGGCATCGACTTCGACAACATCAAGTACTTCGTGCGCTCCTCGGAGAAGCAGGCGGCCACCTGGGACGACCTGCCCGAGGACATCAAGAACACCTACGACAAGCTCGGCATCCCCGAGGCGGAGAAGCAGCGCCTCGTCGCCGGCGTCGCCGCGCAGTACGAGTCCGAGGTCGTCTACCACTCGATCCGCGAGGACCTCGAGGAGCAGGGTGTCATCTTCGTCGACACCGACACCGGCCTGAAGGAGCACGAGGAGCTCTTCAAGGAGTACTTCGGCACCGTCATCCCGGTCGGCGACAACAAGTTCTCCGCGCTCAACACCTCGGTCTGGTCGGGCGGGTCGTTCATCTACGTGCCGAAGGGCGTGCACGTCGACATCCCGCTGCAGGCGTACTTCCGGATCAACACCGAGAACATGGGCCAGTTCGAGCGGACGCTGATCATCGTCGACGAGGACGCCTACGTGCACTACGTCGAGGGCTGCACCGCGCCGATCTACAGCTCCGACTCGCTGCACTCCGCGGTCGTCGAGATCATCGTCAAGAAGGGCGGCCGCTGCCGCTACACGACGATCCAGAACTGGTCGAACAACGTCTACAACCTCGTCACCAAGCGCGCGACCTGCGAGGCCGGCGCGACCATGGAGTGGGTCGACGGCAACATCGGCTCCAAGGTGACGATGAAGTACCCCGCCATCTACCTGATGGGCGAGCACGCCAAGGGCGAGACGCTCTCCATCGCGTTCGCGGGCGAGGGCCAGCACCAGGACGCCGGCGCCAAGATGGTGCACGCCGCGCCGCACACCTCGTCGTCGATCCTGTCGAAGTCCGTCGCGCGCGGCGGCGGGCGGACGTCGTACCGCGGCCTGATCCAGGTCAACGAGGGCGCCCACGGCTCGAAGTCCAACGTGCTGTGCGATGCGCTGCTGGTCGACCAGATCAGCCGCAGCGACACCTACCCGTACGTCGACATCCGCGAGGACGACGTGTCCATGGGCCACGAGGCGAGCGTCTCGAAGGTCTCCGACGACCAGCTCTTCTACCTCATGTCGCGCGGCATGGAGCAGGACGAGGCGATGGCGATGATCGTCCGCGGCTTCGTGGAGCCGATCGCCAAGGAGCTGCCGATGGAGTACGCCCTCGAGCTCAACCGGCTCATCGAGCTGCAGATGGAGGGCGCGGTCGGCTGACGCCGACCCGCCCCGTCCCTTCCCGCACGTCAGAAAGCGATACCTGTGACCGTGACCGATGCTGCCCGCGAGAGCGTGGAGTCCGCGCTCGAGCTCGACCGGGTCGAGAGCCACCTCAACCCGCCGGCGTCGTACGCCCTGGGCGACCACCCGATCCCGACGGGCCGTGAGGAGATCTGGCGCTTCACGCCGCTGAAGCGGCTGCGCGGGATCCTCGAGGGCGAGGCCTCGACGGACCGGCTGACCTGGGAGACCTCGCTGCCGGAGGGCGCGACGCTGACCGAGATCGGCGTCGACGAGGCCCGCGAGCTCGGCGAGCTGGCGCCCAACGACCGGCCGTCGGCCCTGGCCGCGGCCAACGCCGGGCAGTCGCTGCTGCTCGACATCCCCGCCGAGGCCGAGCTGAGCGAGCCGATCGTTCTCCGCCTGCACGGCGAGTCGATCGACGACCTCGTCTGGGGTCGCCTCGTCGTGCGCGCCGGCCGGTTCTCGAAGGCGACCGTCGTGATCACGCACACCGGCTCGGCCCGCTACTCCGCGATCACCACGGTGCTCGTCGGCGACGGCGCCGACCTCAACGTGCTGACCCTGCAGGACTGGGACGACGACGCGGTGCACCTCGGCCGCGACGCCATCCGGGTCGGCCGCGACGCCCGCGTCAAGCACACCTCGATCTCCTTCGGGGGCGACCTGGTGCGCATGCACGCCAACGTCGAGTACGCCGGTCCGGGTGGCGACGCCGAGCTCCTCGGCCTCTACTTCGCCGACGAGGGCCAGCACCTCGAGCACCGGCTCTTCGCCGACCACACCGCTCCCAAGACCAAGAGCCACGTCGTCTACAAGGGCGCGCTGCAGGGCGAGGGTGCGCACACGGTGTGGATCGGCAACGTGCTGATCCGCAAGGTCGCCGAGGGCATCGAGACCTACGAGGAGAACCGCAACCTGGTCCTCTCCGACGGCTGCCAGGCCGATTCGGTGCCCAACCTGGAGATCGAGACCGGCGAGATCGAGGGTGCGGGCCACGCGTCGGCGACCGCCCGGTTCGACGACGAGCAGCTGTTCTACCTGCGCTCGCGCGGTGTCTCGGAGAAGGAGGCGCGCCGCCTGGTCGTGCACGGCTTCTTCAACGACCTGATCCGCAAGGTGGGCATCCCGTCGGTCGAGGAGCAGCTGCTCGCGACCGTCGAGGCCGAGCTCGCCAAGAACGTTCTCAAGGACGCCATCTCGTGACGTACGAGCGCGCCTGCGCCGTCGCCGACGTACCTCTCGACGAGGGGCTGGCCGTCGACGTCGGCGACTACACCCTGGTCGTCGCCCGGGACGGCGAGGACGTGTACGCCCTGCAGGACCTCTGCTCGCACGCCGCCGTCGCGTTGTCCGAGGGGGAGGTCTCCGACTGTCAGATCGAGTGCTGGCTGCACGGCTCGCGCTTCGACCTCCGCAGCGGCAAGCCCACCGGCCTCCCGGCCACCGAACCCGTCGCGACGTTCCCCGTCGAGGTCCGCGACGGAGACGTGTACGTCGACATCACCACCACCCTGAACGGAGTCACCCCCTCATGAGCACGCTGGAGATCAAGGACCTGCAGGTCTCGGTCAGCACCGACGACGGCCCGAAGGAGATCCTCAAGGGCGTCACGCTGACCATCAAGGACGGCGAGACGCACGCCATCATGGGCCCGAACGGGTCCGGCAAGTCGACGCTGGCCTACTCGGTCGCCGGCCACCCGAAGTACGACATCACCGGCGGCACCGTCACGCTCGACGGCGAGGACGTGCTGGCGATGACGGTCGACGAGCGCGCCCGCGCCGGCCTGTTCCTCGCGATGCAGTACCCCGTCGAGGTCCCCGGCGTCTCGGTGTCGAACTTCCTCCGGACGGCGAAGACCGCCATCGACGGCGAGGCCCCGAAGCTGCGCACCTGGGTCAAGGACGTCAACTCGGCGCTCGAGAAGCTCGACCTCGACCCGACCTTCGGCACCCGCTCGGTCAACGAGGGCTTCTCCGGTGGTGAGAAGAAGCGCCACGAGATCGCCCAGCTGGAGCTGCTCGACCCGAAGGTCGCGATCCTCGACGAGACCGACTCCGGCCTCGACATCGACGCGCTGAAGGTCGTCTCCGAGGGCGTCAACCGCTTCCGGGAGCAGGAGGGCAAGGGCATCCTGCTGATCACCCACTACACGCGGATCCTGCGCTACATCAAGCCCGACCACGTCCACGTGTTCGTCAACGGCCGCGTCGCCGAGTCCGGCGGCCCCGAGCTCGCCGACGAGCTGGAGGCCAACGGTTACGAGCGCTTCCTGACGGCGGCGGTCTGAGCATGACCCAGACCCAGCTGGCGGGCCTCCTCCCCGAGCTGGAGGTGATCCGCGCCGACTTCCCCATCCTGTCCCGGACCGTCGCGGGCGACCTGCCGCTGGTCTACCTCGACAGCGCGAACACCTCGCAGAAGCCGCAGGTCGTGATCGACACCATGGTCGACCACCTCGAGCGGCACAACGCGAACGTCGCGCGCGCCATGCACACGCTGGGCGCCGAGGCGACCGAGGCGTTCGAGGGAGCGCGCGACAAGGTCGCGGCCTTCCTCAACGCGCCGTCGCGCAACGAGGTGGTCTTCACCAAGAACGCCACCGAGGCGCTCAACCTGCTGGCCCGCACGATCGAGCTGCGCCCCGGCGACAACGTCGTGATCACCGAGATGGAGCACCACTCCAACATCGTGTCCTGGCAGCTCGCCTGCGAGCGCTCGGGTGCCGAGCTGCGGTGGTTCGGGCTGACCGACGACGGCCGGCTCGACCTCTCCAACGCGGACGCCCTGATCGACGAGCACACCAAGGTGGTCGCGTTCACCTGGGTCTCCAACATGCTCGGCACGATCAACCCGGTCGACGACCTGGTCGCCCGGGCGAAGGCGGTCGGCGCCTACTCCGTCGTCGACGCCTCCCAGGCGGCGCCACAGCTGCCCGTCGACGTCGCCGCCACCGGCTGCGACTTCCTGGTCTTCACCGGCCACAAGGTCGTCGGGCCGACCGGTATCGGCGTGCTGTGGGGTCGCGAGGAGCTGCTCAACGAGCTGCCGCCGTTCCACGGCGGCGGCGAGATGATCGAGACCGTCCGCATGGAGGGCTCGACGTACGCGAAGGCGCCGCACCGCTTCGAGGCCGGTACGCCGCCGATCGTCGAGGCGGTCGGGCTCGGCGCGGCTGTCGACTACCTCTCCCACGTCGGGCTCGACGCGATCCACGCCCACGAGCAGGCGATCACGGCGTACGCCCTCGAGGGACTCGCGACCATCCCGGGCCTCACCGTGCTCGGTCCGCTCGACGCGACGCAGCGCGGTGGCGCGATCGCCTTCGAGATGGAAGGCGTGCACCCGCACGACATCGCGCAGGTGCTCGACTCCCGCGGCATCGCGGTGCGGGCGGGCCACCACTGCGCGAAGCCCGCGCACGCCCGGTTCGGTGTGCAGAGCTCGACGCGGATGTCGTCGTACCTCTATACGACCCCGGGGGAGATCGACGCGCTCGTCGCCGGCCTGGAATACACCCGCTCCTACTTCAAGTTGAGTTGAGAGATGAGCCAGGAACTCGATGCGCTGTACCAGGAGATCATCCTGGACCACTACAAGAACCCCCACCACCAGGGCCTGCGGGAGCCCTTCCAGGCCGAGGTGCACCACGTCAACCCCACCTGCGGTGACGAGGTGACGCTGCGCGTGCACGTCGCCGACGGCATCGTCGACGACGTCTCGTACGACGCGGTCGGCTGCTCGATCTCCCAGGCCTCGGCCTCGGTGCTGACCGACCTGGTCATCGGCAAGCCGGTGGACGAGGCGATGTCGATCCACGAGGAGTTCCTGACCCTGATGCAGGGCAAGGGGAGCGTCGAACCGGACGAGGACGTGCTGGAGGACGGCATCGCGTTCGCCGGCGTCGCCAAGTTCCCGGCCCGCGTGAAGTGCGCACTACTGTCGTGGATGGCCTGGAAGGACGCCACGGCCCGATCTTTGGAGGAGACCTCGCATGGCTGACCACTCTGACCTTCCCGACGTTCCGGAGGCGAGCGGCGGCGGTGTCTCGACGGTCTCCGTCGACGACGTCACCGAGGCGATGAAGGACGTCGTCGACCCCGAGCTCGGCATCAACGTCGTCGACCTCGGCTTGGTGTACGGCGTCCACCTCGACGAGAGCAGCAACGTCGTCATCGACATGACGCTCACCTCGGCCGCCTGTCCGCTGACCGACGTCATCCAGGACCAGACCAACGGCGCCCTCGAGGGCCTGGTCAACGACGTCGCGATCAACTGGGTCTGGATGCCGCCGTGGGGCCCGGACAAGATCACCGACGACGGCCGCGAGCAGCTCCGCGCCCTCGGATTTAATGTCTGAGGCGCGTCGGGCACGGTGACGCGCGGAGCGCGTCACCGAGCCCGACGCGACCCGAAGAGGTCGAGCGAGCCCCGCGGCTGAGCCTGCGAAGCCGCGACGGGCGGGTCGAGACCTTGATCGGGCTTCCGCAGCACGACCCCCTGCCCGCAAGTTCTGCCGACTCGGCCGGCAAGTACTGCCGACTCGGCCCGCAAGTTCTGCCGACTCGGCGCGCAAGTTCTGCCGACTCGGCGGGGGTGCGGTCGGGTGGCCGTGGTGGACTTGGCGTCGTGACGATCGTGCTGGTGCCCGCTGCGCGCCTGGAGAAGTGGGTGCTGAACTTCCAGGGCCGCCACGGCGTGACCGGACTGAGCGTGGTCGGTGGCGCCCTGCACGGGGCCGCGTCGGACGGCTCGACGTTCACCGCCCGGCTCCCGTTCGGTGAGAGGTACGACGGCCTCCCGAACGCCGCCGCCTGCGCGGCCGCGGCGGCGGCTCCCGCGGACTGGGGCGTGCTGCTGGTGCGCAAGGGCGGCTTCGCGGTGGCCCGGCTGTCCGGCGTCGCGATCGGGGAGTCGAAGGTCGGCCAGCGGCACGTCCAGGGCCGCACCAAGGCGGGCGGGCAGAGCCAGCAGCGGTTCGCCCGGCGCCGGGACAACCAGGCTCGGCAGGCCTACGAGGCGGCCGCCGAGCACGCCGCACGCATCCTGGCCGGGCTCCGCGGGCCGCTGGTGACCGGAGGCGACCATACCGCCGTCGACGAGGTGCTGAGCGACCCCCGGCTGAGGTCGGCGACGGTCGCCGAGCCGTGGCTCGCCGTACCCGATCCGAGGCGCGCGGTGCTCGAGCAGGCGGTCGCCGACGCCCAGGCGGTACGGATCGAGGTCGTCAACGCCGACGCCGGACCGGGCTGACCTCCCCGGAACCGGCGCCGATATCTGCCACGATGGCGGCATGTGGCAGCCCGAGCCCGGCTGGCACCCGCTCCCGGGTGGCACCGGCACCTCGACGGTCGGTGTGTGGCGCACCGTCGTCGGCGACCGACCGGTGGTCGTCAAGCGTCTCGCCGCCCCGGGGCCGCACGACCCGGTGGAGCTGAGCGATCCCCGGCACTTCGCCTACTGGCGACGAGGCGCGGACGTCGTCACCGCCGGCCTCGTCGACCGGACCCCCGGCCTGCGCGGACCGGTCACCGCGGTCGAGGAGGACGCGGAGGGGATCACGCTCACCCAGGAGTGGGTCGAGGACGCCGCGTGCTCGGGCCTGTTCGTCGCCCACGGCCTCGGCCGGTTCGCGGGCGCCGACCTCGGGGGCATCCGGTGGTTGGCGAGCGACCAGCTCCGCGACCGGATGCGGCGCGTCGACCGGAACGGCGGCTGGCCCACCCTCGCCCGGACCACGGTCGCCGACGTGGCCGAGCACCTGTGGAGCAGACGGAACGCGCTCCTCGACGAGCTGGATGCCCTGCCGCAGGTCGCGCAGCACGGTGACCCGGTACCCGCCAACCTGCCCGGTCGGGTGGGGGACGACGTGGTGGCGATCGACTGGTCGATGCTCGGACGGGGGCCGGTCGGCGCGGACTTGGGTTACTACCTGCTGACGGCCCGCGAGGAGTTCGAGCCCCTGCTCGACGCCTACCTGATGGGGCTGCCGGAGGGCTTCGGCGGTCGGGAGGAGGCCGCCCAGGGCGCGCGGGTCACCGCCGTACTCACGGCCTTCAACCGAGCCGAGTGGGCGCTGGCGCGCGTGGCGGGCGGCGAGGGAGCGCTGGCCGGCAAGTACCGCCACCCCGCGGTGGCGCCCCACCTGCGGGCGCTGCAACGGCAGTTCCCCCAGATCGAGGCCCTGCTCTAGCTCGGGTCGCTCTCGTCGGTCGAGGCCAGGTCGAGCCAGAACACCGACCCGGAGTCCTCGGTCGACTCGACGCCCATCAGCCCCCCGTCGCGCTCGGCGAGCGACCGGGAGAGCGAGAGTCCGAGCCCGCTGCCGCGGACGCCCGGCTCGGCGAAGCGGACGAACGGCTCGAAGACCTGGTCCTGCTGCTCGGGGGTGAGTCCGGGGCCGGTGTCACGGACGCCGATGCGTGCCCGGGGCCGTCCGAACTCGTCGGTGGCGCGCGCCACGGTCACCCGCACGTCGCCGCCGGGGACGTTGTGGGTGATCGCGTTGCCGACCAGGTTCGTGAGGATCTGACGCAGTGCCGAGGGCGTGGTGCGGACCAGGACCCCGGGCGGGACGTCCGCGTGGACGCTCACCCCGGCCGTGCGGGCGGGCGTCGCCAGCCAGTGCACGACGTCCGCGAGCGCCTCGGCGACGTCGACCCACTGTGTCTCGACGCGGCCGCCGAGCTCCGCCCCGGTGTCGAGCAGCTCCTCGACGACCGCGTGCAGCTGCTCCGCCGCGCGCAGCACCACGTCGGCGTCCCGGGCGACCGCGCCCGCGTAGCCGGACTCGTCGGTGCCGCTCCGCTCGCGGGCGTCGTCGCCCAGCAGCTCCGCCGTGCCGAGGATCGCCGTGATCGGCGTCCGCAGCTCGTGCCCGACCGCTGCGAAGAAGTGCTCCTTGCTCCGGTGGGCCGCGTCCGCGCGGGCCATCGCGTCGACGAGGGAGCGTCGGTGCGACTCCTCGGCGATCCGCGAGGCGAGGGCGGCGCTGAGCAGCCGGATGTCGCCGACGTGGCTGGCGGGCCACTCGCCCGCGCTCTCGCGGGCGACGGCGACGCTGCCGTACAGCGTCTGGTCGCGGACGACGGAGTGCGTGATGACGGCCCGCACGCCGCAGGCGCCGAGCTCGCGACGGTCCTGATCCGCGCTGGTGGGCAGCCGCTCGATGTCGACGACGACCGCACCGCCCTGCCGGGCGATGGGGGAGAGCCAGGGCAGGGAGATGGCCTGCTCGGCCGAGCCGTCCCGGCGGGGCGCCACCGAGCAGGTCCGGCCGGGACGCTGCCACTCGCGCAGTGACGCCCGCTCGCCGAGCGACACCCAGCCGTTCCCGCTGGGCGGGCTGAGGACGACGATCGAGATCGCCACCAGGTCGATGTCGTCGAGCGCCGCGAGATGGGCACCGATGAGCTCGGCGGCCTCCTGGACGGTCGCCGTACCGCCCTGCACGAGGCTGATCGCCAGCGCGACGGCACCGGGCGAGGCCGGCAGCAGCCGGGGCAGCGACTGCAGCGCGTCGACGTCCACGGGGGACACCCTAGGAGCCCGCGGGACGCGGACGAACCCGCACCGCCGACGGCGCCGGGGCGAGACCGCGGTCGGCGTCGATACCGAGCGGCGCCGTCGGCTCGAGGTCGAGCCCGCCCGCCCAGCCGACGACCGCCACGAGCTGGGCGAGTCCGAGGCTGCGGCCCGGGCAGGCGTGCCGTCCGGCCCCGAACGGGAGCCAGGTCCCCGGGCGGTGCGTGCCCCCCGCCCAGCGGTCCACGTCGATGCGGTCGAGGCCGGCGACCCCGTGCTCGGGACCGGGGACCAGCTCCGGGAGACGGCCGAGGGCGACCGGGCTCACGACCACCGGGCGGTACGCCGGCACGGGGGCCTGGCCGATCTCCACGGCGCGCGTCGTGATCCGGGCGATCAGCCAGGTCGGCGGATAGAGCCGGAGGACCTCCCACACGAAGGCGGTGCCGAGGGAGGGGTCCTCGCGCAGGCGTCGCTGCAGGGTGGCGTCCTGAGCCAGGAGGACCAGGCACCAGGCGCCGGCCGCGATCGGCACCTGCACCCCGGCCGCGAGCGCGGTGGCGACGACCGCGGGGTCGTCGACCCCCGCCGACCGCAGGGCGGCGAACAGGCCGCGGCGTACCCGGCGCTCGGTGCGCCGGACAGCGCTCCACCGGGTGGGAGGGCGGTCCGCGGAGATGATGGGCGCCAGCGCGTCGACCCAGGCGAGGACGAGCTCGGCGATCCGGTCCCGGTCGGCGAGCGACGCGTCCGGTACGACGCTCGCCGTCGTCGACCGGGCCACCGGCAGCCGGAGCACCGCCAGGGCGTCGGGCTCCGGCGGGAGGTCGACGGAGTCGAGTTCGGCCACGAACACCTCGCGGCCGTGCTGGGTCGCGGCGGCGGACAGGGGCGGGAAGTCCTTCGTCCGTCCCTGCTCGTGCGGGATGCGGATCGACTGCCGGGTGACGTCGAAGGGCAGCGTGAAGTCGTCGTCGCGGGTCAGGACCTCCCGCGCCCCGTCGAGGTTCGCGACGAGCAGGAACCGGCCTCCGTCGATCGAGACGGGCTCGGCGCTGCCCGCCGCACGCACGACGGCGCCGTGGAGCCCCAGGGGCTCCACGGCGCCGTCGTCGTCAGCGTCGGCGTTCAGGCGCCGGGCCGGCGCCACGAGTAGATGGCTCGCAGGCTACGGCTGGCCTGGGCGATCGCACGGCGCTGCCGGAAGTTGCTCAGCATGTTCGGTGTCCTCTCTGACGGTCCCATATGGATGTCCCCACTCGCGACGAAATCTAGCCGGTCGGGGGGTAGCCAGGCGACAATTCAAGAGGTGTCTCATTCAGGGCCGTAGATCGCGTCGATCACGTCCGCGATCTCCTGGCTCCGGAACGGCTTGGGCAGCACGTGGGTGACCCCCAGCTCGTTCAGCACCGGACGCTCCGCGTGGGCCGACGCGCTGATCACGACGATGGTCAGTCCCTCGGCCCGGTCGGGGTGCGCCCGCAGCCAGCGGACGACGTCCTGACCGGAGAGCCGCGGCATCGAGAGGTCGAGGAAGAGCAGGTCGAAGTGCCGCTCGGCGAGCGCGTCGACGGCCTCCTGGCCGTCCTCGGCCTCCTCGACGTCCTCGTGCCCGAGCTTCTGGAGCATGCGGACCGCGAGCACGCGCACGGGTTCGAAGTCGTCGGCGACCAGCACCCGGAGTGGTCCCGGCGTGCCGTCGCCCCCAGCCCCGGCGCGGCGGGGTGAGGCGGGTACCTGGCCGGAGGTCATGGGCTGACGCTATCGCTCCACGGAGCGTGACCTAGCGCGGTCTCACACGCGTGGAGCGGAGAAGGTGTCGCACGCCACCAGCGTGCCCTCTTCCAGGCCGGTCCGGAACCACCTGGACCGGGACTTTGCCGACCCGTGGGTCCAGGTCTCCTCGGTCACCTGACCCTGGGTCCGCTCCTGGATCCGGTCGTCGCCGATGGCCGTCGCGGCGGCGAGGGCGAGGTCGATGTCCTGCTGCGTCAGCTCGCTGACCAGCGTCTGCCCGTCGGCGTCCCGCGTCGTCGTCGCCGCCCGCGTCCACATCCCGGCGTAGCAGTCGGCCTGCAGCTCCAGCCGTACGGCGTCGCTCTGGGCACCCTGCTGGGTGCGGACCTCTCCCATGGTGCCGAGCACGTTCTGGACGTGGTGGCCGTACTCGTGGGCGAGGACGTAGGCCTCGACGAACCCTCCGTCCGGCCCGCCGAGCTGACGCTCGAGCACCTCGTCGAAGAACGACGTGTCGAGGTAGATCCGCTGGTCGCCCGGGCAGTAGAACGGGCCGACGGCCGACGAGGCGGTGCCGCAGCCGGTCTGCACGCTGTCGGAGAACGTCACCAGCCGGTCGATCGGGCGGTACTCGGCGCCGAGCTCGCCCGACCAGTAGTCGTGCAGCGAGTTCTCGACCGCGACCCGCACGCAGTCGGCGTTCTCGTTGGCGTCCGAGCCGAACTCGCACGCGGCGTACCGCTCGTTGCCGTCCACGGCGCTGTCGCCCGCCCCGCCGCCGTCCCCGCCGCCGCCGAGCACCTGCAGGGCGACGAAGACGACGACCAGGACGAGGACCCCGCCGATGCCGCCGCCGACCGGCAGGCCGGCCGGGATGCGTGAGCCGCCCCCGCCTCCGCCGCGACCACGTCCGGCGTCGCCCACCCGGCCCCGGTCCAGGCGCGCCTTGGGGTTGAACCTCATCCGTCCGCCTCCTGCATCGATTCGCTGAGGAACCCGTACCCACGCCTAGACTGACCCCCTCATGATCACCGCGTCCCAGCTGGAAGTCCGAGCAGGCGCCCGCCTCCTCATGGAGAACGTCAGCTTCCGGGTGGCCGCCGGCGACAAGGTCGGTCTCGTCGGTCGCAACGGTGCCGGCAAGACCACGCTCACGAAGATCCTCGCCGGCGAGGCGCTGCCCGCCGGTGGCAAGGTGACCCGGTCCGGCGACGTGGGCTACCTGCCGCAGGATCCCCGGATCGGCGACCCCGAGGTGATCGCCCGCGACCGGATCCTGTCGGCCCGCGGTCTCGACGAGGTCGTACGACGCCTGCGGAAGGCCGAGCAGGAGATGGGCAGCGACGACGCGGCCGTGCGCGACAAGGCAATGCGCCGCTACGCGCGTGCCGACGACGAGATGCACGCCGGGGGCGGGTACGCCGCCGAGTCCGAGGCGGCGACCATCGCGGCGAGCCTCGGCATCGAGGAGCGGATCCTCTCGCAGCCGCTCAAGACGCTCTCAGGAGGGCAGCGGCGCCGGGTCGAGCTGGCCCGGATCCTGTTCTCGGGCGCCGAGGTGATGATCCTCGACGAGCCGACCAACCACCTCGACGCCGACTCGATCGTGTGGCTGCGCGACTTCCTGAAGGCCCACAAGGGCGGCTTCATCGTGATCAGCCACGACAACGGGCTGCTCGAGGAGACCGTCAACAAGGTCATGCACCTCGACGCCAACCGGTGCGTCATCGACGTCTACAACATGGGCTGGCGGCACTACCTCACCCAGCGCGAGACCGACGAGAAGCGTCGCAAGCGCGAGCGGATGAACGCCGAGAACAAGGCCAAGACGCTCACCGACCAGGCCAACAAGATGCGGGCCAAGGCGTCGAAGGCGCAGGCGGCGCAGTCGATGCTCAAGCGCGCCGAGAAGATGATGGCCGGCATCGAGGGCGAGCGGGCGGCCGACAAGGTGGCGCGGATCAAGTTCCCCGCGCCCGCGCCCTGCGGCAAGACGCCGCTCACCGGCGAGGAGCTGTCGAAGTCGTACGGCTCGCTGGAGGTCTTCACCGACGTCGACCTCGCGATCGACAAGGGCTCGCGAGTGGTCATCCTCGGCCTCAACGGTGCCGGCAAGACGACGATGCTCCGGATCCTCGCCGGCGTCGACCAGTCCGACACCGGCCGCGTCGTACCCGGTCACGGGCTGAAGCTGGGCTACTACGCCCAGGAGCACGAGACTCTTGATACGAACCGCACGGTGCTGGAGAACATGCAGAGCGCGGCTCCGCAGCTCACCGACACCGAGGCCCGCAGCGTGCTCGGCTCGTTCCTGTTCTCCGGCGACGACGCCAACAAGCCGGCGGGAGTGCTCTCCGGCGGCGAGAAGACCCGCCTCGCCCTCGCCTCGCTCGTCGTCTCCAGCGCCAACGTGCTGCTCCTCGACGAGCCCACCAACAACCTCGACCCGGCCTCCCGCGAGGAGGTGCTCGCCGCGATCCGCACCTACGAGGGCGCGATCATCCTGGTCACCCACGACGAGGGCGCCGTCCGCGCCCTCGAGCCCGACCGGGTCCTGCTCCTCCCCGACGGCGACGAGGATCTCTGGAACGACGACTACGCCGACCTCGTCTCCCTCGCCTGACCCCTGACCCCACGCCGAGTCGGCAGAAGTTACCCCTCGAGTCGGCAGAAGTTGCGCGTCGAGTCGGCAGAAGTCACCGCCGGCGCGGCGCGAGGAACAGACCCGCGTCGCCGAACTCGTGCCAGAGGTAGCCCCCGGCGACCGCGGCGTCGTACGCCGCCTGGGTGAGCCCGGTCCCGGCGACGGCCTCGACCAGCAGCAGGTGGGAGGCGGCCGGGTCGTGCCAGCCGGTGACCAGGCCGGTGACGACCCGCGGCGGGTCACCGGGCGTGACGACCCGCTCGGTCCAGCCCCGGGTCGCGACCAGGCGACCGGTCGCGTCGACGGCGGACTCCAGTGCTCGGGTGACGGTGGTGCCCACCGCGACCACCCGGCCGCCCCCGGCGCGTGCGGCTTCGACGAGGCGGGCGGTGCTCGCGCTGACCGCGAACCGCTCGGGCTGGGGTGCCTCGCCGGCCTCCTGTGACGAGACGCCGGTGTGCAGGGTGACGGGCGCGACCGCGACACCGCGCGAGACCAGCTCCGTCACCAGGCTGCGCGTGAAGGGTCGGCCTGCCGACGGCATCTCCGCGCTGCCGGGCTCCGTGGCGAACACCGTCTGGTACGCCGCGAGCGGGTAGCGCCGGTCGAGGTAGCCGTAGGAGATCGGTCGGCCGTGCCGGGCCGCGTGACAGGCCAGGTCGCCCTCGGTGCTCGCCTGCCAGAGCCGGTCGCCGGTCCCGGTCGGCGACGAGTCCGCGCGGGGGTACGGCGCGACCAGGCGCAGCCGGACCGGTCCCGTGCGGATCTCCTCGCCCGGCCCGGCGTCCAGGACGGGGCGGGCCGCGTCCGGCGCCGTACGCAGCTCGACGACCCAGGTGCCGTCGTCGAGCGGGGTCGCGACGTGCAGCACGACGGGTCCGCGCCGGTCGGAGACGGCGTCGAGCTGGCCCGCGACCGTCGCGGAGTTGTTCACCACGACGACGTCGCCGGGGTCCAGGAAGCCCGCCAGGTCCCGGAACCGGGCGTGCTCGACGCCCTCGGGCCGGGCCACGAGCAGCCGGGTGGCGTCGCGGTCGAGCCCGCGCTCCTCGGCGGGGGCGGGCGCGAAGGTCGCGGCTGCGAAGGAGGTGGCGGGCCGTTCGTCCAGCAGCCTCATCACGTCACCGCCAGCAGGTCGGCCAGCCGGTAGCGCCCCGAGGAGGGACGGTTCCAGACGAGCCGGACGAGGGCGGGTACGACGGTCTCCGGCAGCGGCCGGTCGGAGATGTCCTCGCCGGGGAACGCCGCCTGGTGCATCTCGGTGCGTAGGTCGCCGGGGTCGACGGCGTACGCCGCGATCCGCTCCTCGAGGCCGGTGGTGAGCGTGAGGTGGTCGAGGGCCGCCTTGCTGGCGGCGTACGGACCCCAGGTCTCGTAGTGCTCCACGGCGGCGTCCGAGGAGATCGAGACCAGGACTCCGTCGGAGTCTCCGAGGTGGGGGAGCAGCAGCCGGGTGAGCGCGTGCGGTGCCGCGGTGTTGACCTCCCAGACCGTGCGGAGGTGGGCCTCGTCGACGTCGCGGAGCGGACGCAGCGGCAGCGGGCCGAGCGTGCTGGCGTTGTGCACCAGCAGGTCGAGCCGGCCGAGCCGGTCCACCTCCCGGGCGAGGGCGTGACGGTGGTCCTCGTCGGCGACGTCGCCGACGATCGGTTGCACCCCCGGACGAGCGGCGGCTGCGAGCCGGTCGGCGCGGCGGCCGTCGGTGAGGACGGTCCAGCCGGCATCGGCCAGGGCGTGGGTGAGGGCGCGACCGAGTCCGGCCGAGCCTCCGGTGACGAGGGCGACGGGCATTCCGTCCTCCTGGGGAGTGTCTCCCGCCGGCTCTCGGCGGGTTCTCCCTCAGTCTTGAACTTGAAGTTAGGTTGAGGTCAAGGAGTGCTTCTCCGGTGCTGTCGGAGGGCCGGTCTAGGCTCCGATCATGGATCACGTCGCCCTCGCCACCGCCGGTCTCCTCGTCGATCGCACGGGGCCGGTGCTCACCGTGACCCTGGACCGTCCCGACGTGCGCAACGCGCAGACGCCGACCATGTGGCGGGCCCTGGCCGAGGTGGGGGAGTCGGTCGACGACGAGGTCCGGGTCGTGGTCCTGCGCGGCAGCGGGCACAGCTTCTCGGCCGGCCTCGACCGCGCGATGCTCGACCCCACCTCGACCGGCAGCGGCGTGGAGACCGTGGCGGGCCTGCTGGCCGGCTCGGACGAGGAGATGTCGGCCACCATCGACGACTACCAGCGCGGCTTCACCTGGCTGCGCGATCCCCGGTTCGTCTCGATCGCCGCGGTCCAGGGGCACGCGATCGGAGCTGGTTTCCAGCTCGCGCTCAGCTGCGACCTGCGGGTCGCGGCCGACGACGCGCGGTTCTGCATGAAGGAGTCGGCCCTCGGCCTCGTCCCGGACCTGACGGGAACAAAGCCGCTGGTCGAGTGCGTTGGGTACGCCAGGGCACTGGAGATCTGTGCGACCGCCCGGACCGTGGAGGCCGACGAGGCCCAGCGGATCGGTCTGGTCGCCGCGGTCGTCCCGGCTGAGCAGCTGGACGCGACCGTCGCCGATCTCGTGGGAGCCCTGACGGCGCCGATGGCCGGCGCCGTACGCGAGACCAAGGCACTGCTGCAGGGCGCGGGGGACCGCTCGCTGGACGACCAGCGGCGGCTGGAGCGCGAGGCGCAGGTCCGCCGGTTCCGCGAGGTGGCCCGCCTGCTCGCGGGCGGCTAGGTGTGATGACCAGGCACGTTGGTCGAGATCGTGTGACGACACGGTCTGACTTGTAGATGGGTGAAGGCCTCCCCGGTGTGGAGTGGAGCTGTCTAAGAAACCGCTCCGCACCGAAGGAGACCT
>Ga0335075_10000144_pt1 | contig 138461 bp, 132 predicted proteins | sample Lox_Sample_24_FD_206723 | JGI IMG/M metagenome (GOLD analysis project Ga0335075, IMG submission 206723) | Soil microbial communities from Loxahatchee National Wildlife Refuge, Florida, United States - Lox_Sample_2.4 | ecosystem: Environmental > Terrestrial > Soil > Wetlands | place: USA... | reverse complement strand
GATCCGCAGGTGCCGCCTATCGACGGCCCGCGGGCGCAACTAAAGGCGCGGTTGGCGGAGTTGGCGCGAAACGCTCAGCAAAGTGAGCGGTCTTCCCTCCTGTCCGCGCTTCCACTCCGCCGTCTTGTGTACGTCTGCGCTCTGACCGTGCTTGTGGTGCTAGGCACACGGATGCTGCAGCACCGGGTGGCGGAAAATCGAATAACTGGCGCCGAGAACGCGGACATGTTGCCAAACCCGCGCTTTACTCCCGGTGCCACGACTGCCGCCGCAGTCGGCAGTATTTGCTCGATGAGCGATGATGAAGTGGTTGCGCCGGTTTCGGGTGGCCTGCGAGAGGAAGTGTTCAAAGAATACGGGATCGCCGGCGCTCCCGCAGCAGAGTACGAAGTCGATTATCTGATCACGCCCGGCTTGGGAGGCTCTGGTGATATACGAAATCTATGGCCGGAGCCCCGCTATGATGCGGAGTGGAACTCTTTTGTGAAAGATCAGCTTGAGGAGTATCTACACCATGCGGTCTGCGGCGGGAAGCTCAGCCTGCCGGTCGCTCAGCACGAAATCGCAACGGACTGGATCGCCGCATATAAGAAATACTTCCACACCGACCACCCACTCTCGGCGCATTTGGCATTGAGCGCATCAATCATCTCTGATCCTTCGGCGAGCGACGAAAGACGCGCTGTCGCCGCAGTCTCGTTCTCGCCAGGCGGTATGGCCCAAGATTTGTGCGGCCGACGTTCTCCGGCGACTTGGAAGTGGCGACTGCTCGGCTCTCTATTCGGTCTTGTTCTTCTCGTGCTTGCGTTCTTCGACTTGGTTCGCTTGCGGCCTAGAGGGACCGCACTGTCAATTCCCTGAGGCGCGCACCTACTGAGAATTCTCGAGTGATCAAACACGATCCCATCTGCAAGTGGCGCCTGTTTGGATAAAGAGCGGACCATCGTGAGAAGAGCGAAGAGCGCCAAGCAAGATTTGGAGCGCGGTTCCCGGCCGCGAATGTCTCCCGTCGGGCGTTGGTGGCCGGTGCTCGCCTGCGCGATCGCGATCTCCCTGTTTTCGACTCATCTGTTTACGGCTGACAACACCGGCCGTTTTATTCTTCCGATCCTGCACCGGTTGTTTCCGAGGGCTTCTCGGCCGACACTTTTTTTCATGCATTTCGTCATTCGGAAATGCGCCCATTTCACCGAGTATTTCCTTTTCAGTTTGTTACTGCTGCGGGCTTTTCGAGGTGACCACGAGGAATTGAGTCTCCCTTGGATAATAGCGGCGATTGCCGTGGTTGCCGGCTATGCCGCTTTGGACGAATTTCACCAATCGTTTGTGCCGGGGCGCACCGCGGAAGTTTCTGACGTACTTCTCGATACTCTCTCTGGAGTGGCCGCACAGGTTGCAGCGGCCCTTGCGGAATGGTGGGCAGAGATGCGGCAGGGCGAGCCAAACGGATGACCAGTGCCCCGACCTGCGGAGCCGCGAAGCTGAATATCACAAATAGGCAGGATAGGAAAAATGCCATTCGAAAAATGGGCCGGTTCATTGAATGCCTGAATGAGAACGGGCGTCGGAGGTCGTTTTCACGTGGATTTGGGCTGGGCATGGTCGCGTCTCTACTAGAAGAAGAACTTCGCGCCCGCCTGGACCAGGCGGGGCGCGGCGGCGCTGATCACGTCACCGAAGGCTGAGCTGTCGATATTTCCGTCTACGGCCTGCGGACCGAAGAATTGCGCATGGTTGAACAGGTTGAAACCCTCGACGCGGAACTGCAGAGACTTCGATTCTGTCAGCTGGACATTCTTAAGCAGGGCCACGTCGAAGTTGTCCATTCCTGGCCCGTAGAAGAAGCGCCGCTTGGCGGAGCCCGGTTCACCCAGGGCGTTCTCGGTGAAGGCGGCAGTGTTGAAGTAGGGCTGCCCGTTGCGGGGATTGGAATTAAGGTTGAGCGGAGCGCCCGTATAGTCCGGCTCGTCGACACCGTAGTTGTTGATTCCGTTCGGCTCGGTTCCTAGAAGAGAGTTGTCACCGTAATTGACCAGCGTCACCGGGAATCCCGTGCTGAAATGCGTTATGCCCGATAATTGCCATCCCTCCGTCAGCCATTTGGGCCCGTGCAGAAGGCGCTCCAACGGGATCTCGTAGCTATAGCTCACGACGAAGTTGTGCTTTATATCGCGCTTCGATCATCGCTACTACTGAATCCAGTTTATCCGGCGACCGCAGATCGGCGTAGAACTTTCCTTTCAGGAACCCTGGCAGGTCGCTGTCGTCGAGCCTAATTGGAAGCACCTTAACGCGTCGGTTTTCGATTTCTTGGTTCATCGCGACATCTAGTTCCTTGGCAACCCACGTCGACGCGAGAGAGCTTCGGGAAAAGAGAGCCACCACATAGTCGACCTGGTCGAGACCGGCACGGATCTTTTCAATCAGAGAGTCGCCCAGCTTGGTTTCTGCCTCGTCGAGCCACACGCCGATGCCATGCCGTGACAGTCTTGAAGCCAGGAGTCTCGCTGTGTCCTTGTCCTCCCAATTGTGGCTGAGAAACACTTGTGGCGTGATCTTCCCGGCGAGAGCAGCTATAGCAACGTAATCGATATCCCATCGCACTTCGGGATCGATTCTGACACTGACCCGTTGGAGAAAGCGCAAGGTCGTCCCGCTGAAGGGGCCAAGCGTAAAGCGTGGGGCAACCGCAAATTGGACCAATCTCCGGGAGAACCGGCACAGGAGTCCTGAGAAAGTAGTCGGAATGTTCCGGCGGAACGACCCGCAAAGCGAAGCCGTCGATTCTCTGGTCGTTGAAGAAGACGTCAGCGCGGGAATTGAAGCGCTCGGAGTACAGCCCACCGAAGAAACGGAGGCATCCTATGATGATGAACCCTCTGCGGAAATGCTGCACCGAGGCTGCATCCATCCCTACGGCCCACGCGGCCCTCCGTTTCGCACCGACCGTCATCACGCTTCGGAGAACGGCCAAGAACGATGGTCGACTCTCCAGAGAACCAATGTGGGTGTTGAAAAACTCATATCAACCTGCGTTTTTTTTTGCGTTTTGATGTAACAAAATTCTGAGAGCCACGTCCTACTGCTCGAAGTGTTCCACACGAAGCTCATGATCATCGTCATTCCGGGAGGCTGGCCAACAATGATGGGGCAACACTCGCGCTCGGAGTCACTCTTTTACTACTTTCGAATCGGGGATCACGTTCCTGAAAATCACTTGTTACGCCTGATCGGCCAGCACATCAGTTTCGACTTCGTTCGTGAAAGGCTTGCAGATTTCTACAGCGACACTGGCAGACCCTCGATCGACCCAGAACTTCTGCTGCGCATCTTGCTCATCGGTTACCTCTATGGAGTCACCAGCGAACGCAAGCTGGTCGAGGAGCTGGGTATGCACTTGGCTTGGCGGTGGTTCACGGGGCTGAGCTTCGACCAGGAGATTCCGCATCATTCTACGTTTTCCAAGAATCGACATGGTCGATTTCAAGAATCAGATGTGTTTCAGCAACTTTTCGAGGAGGTGGTGCGGCGCTGTATAGAGGTAGGTTTAGTTGAAGGTAGCCACCTATCGGTGGATGGCAGTTTCATCCAAGCCAACGCAAGCAGATCGAGCCGCATCCCGCGCGAGCAATTGCAGGAGGTGGCCCACGTGAAGCGCACCGTCCGCGAGTATTTAGCCGAGTTGGAGCAGGAAAATCCTGTCGAGGCCCATCAACAAGACCAGATATCCACGACGGATCCTGATTCCACTTACTTTACCAAGGGCGACCGTCCCGCAGAGCTGGGTTACTTCGATAATTATTTGGTTGACAACCAAAGCTGCATCATCTTGGGTGTGCACGCGACAGCAGCTCGTATGAGCCAGGAGACTGCGGCCGCCCAGGAAATGATCATGCAGTCGGCAGTGAGGCGGGGACGTTTTCCCCTTTCCGTGGCAGCCGACACGGCATACGGCAGCGGTGAGATGTTGGCGTGGCTTGAAGAGAGGGGCATTGCTTCCTATATTCCTGTACGAGAACACGCGGCCCGGAAAGATACTCTCTACGGCATCGAGAAGTTCACGTACGATGCGGAGACAAACAGCTATCGATGCCCCGAAGGAAAGCAGCTAAAGTATGTTGGCGTGAAAAAAGCGAACCGAAGTCACATCTACCGGGCGACGCCGATAAAATGTGGCGACTGCGTGCAAAAAGCGGCGTGTACTACTGGCCGTTATCGGCAACTGGTGGTCAATGTAAACGAATCGGCCCGACAGCGAGCAAGAGAAAGGGCCAAACTCCCTGCGTTTATAGCTGCGCGAAATCAAAGGCGTAAAGTGGAAGCACTTTTTGCGGAGCTTAAGAATCAAATCGGGCTGCGGCGCCTACGCATGCGCAGGATGAAATTCATTCGAGAACAATTTCTCCTGGCTGCTACGGCTCAGAACTTAAAACGGCTCGCAAGATTCCTGAAACGGATGCCTCTACGATCAGCGGCAGTTCCAGTCTAAGCCAAATGGGAAAGTAATTGAATCGACCGTTCTCCCGGATGTTTAGGAAGATGTGCGTTAAAAATTGAGCCAGTTTTTCAACACCCACACCAATAGCGTGGACATGCATGTCCTGTCTGGAGTGTGACGCTGAGACCTCCCGTAATCTGTGCTTCGCTGCCCAGGACAGAGAAACACCGCCAGGTCTCACCTGGTATCGTCGATTGGTCGCCCACGAGGACCACCCAGTCTGCCCAACAATTCAGGAACAATAATTATACTTACTCTAGGCAGTAGTTCGACGCATCGCGTCCACTTATTGCACGATGGGAAAGCATACTGTACGAGTTTTTTTGTTGGAAGTGCCTTTCAGACCATGGGAGCCGCTGATTGCAATCGTTCGGAATGTCGAACCCCAGGTATACTTACTGCTTCAGAACGAGGCAGAATCAAGATGCAGCACGACCGACCAGATTTCCCGACCATGGAGCAAGTCGAAAAGGCCAATCATGAACAGCTTGCACGCTGGTATCGCTTCTTACCCTCCGGCGATACCAAGGAACAGCAGAAGATCATGGACAGGATTGCGGAGCGATTCAAGAAGTTAGGTGGCATGAGTCCGGCCGTGGAGAAAAAGATCGGTTTCTGAGCCCACTTTTTGCTATCGTCTTGCTACCACTTTTGCGTATTTCCCGGATTTCGGGGTTGCAGCAAGCGCTTTGTATTAGGGGGGCTTGAGGGGGTTCAAAATAAATCCTTGGGATGCAATAGGTTGGGGTATCGAAAAAACGCATCCCAACGCGTCCCAACAACAAATTGCGTTGCGTATAATCCCACCCTCTCCGCCACTTCATTTATTATATTGCACTTACAAATATTGGTGTCTAATATGGTGTCTGCCTTGCACTGACTTGTGTTGCTTTTCACAGTGAAAAGAGGCGCCCTACATGTCCAAACGCGGCAACGGCTACGGCACCGAGAATCGCGTCAATATCCTGAAAAAAGTGAAGGTGGGCCGCACGTGGAACCTGTATCCCGCAGTCGTGGAGCCAAACGGTAAACTCCGCGACAAGGTGCGCGTTCACGGCCAAGTGGAAGTTCATTCCGAAACCTCGTACGATCCCGAAGGTGTCCTCATTGCGTGATCAGAGGATGCGCGAATCCCAAGCGACCAGCCATTTCCAAGGGGGTTCGCGCTCAGCGCAAGTCTCCCATCAACAGTAAATTAAGCGATGCTGGTCTTTCGTGAGAGAACTGATGATTCTCAAACGCCCGCATATCCGAAATAGGTTCCGCTTAGTGCTTGTTACGACTAAACTTAGCGTGGTAACGTCGCGCCCCGCGCGGGCGCGTGGATTGAAACTTCGGACATTTGCAAAACAATACAGAGCGCGATCGTCGCGCCCCGCGCGGGCGCGTGGATTGAAACCAAAAGGCAGAGTATCCAAGTTGCGACATAAGAGGTCGCGCCCCGCGCGGGCGCGTGGATTGAAACAGACGCACCCCGGAATGAAGGTGCTGGTGGAAAGTCGCGCCCCGCGCGGGCGCGTGGATTGAAACCAAAAGGCAGAGTATCCAAGTTGCGACATAAGAGGTCGCGCCCCGCGCGGGCGCGTGGATTGGAGGTTGAAGCGTGGCACGCCAGCTTACGCAGCCTTTGGGCTGAATCGCTGACGTGCGATGGCGCAGTAGGCTGCGTCGAGTTCGATTCCGACAAAGCAACGGCTCTCGATCTTGGACGCTAAAAGCGTCGAACCGGACCCACAGAATGGATCGAGAACGAGATCGCCGGGGCGCGAGAAACACTGGATGAGCGGGGTGAGAACGCAGAGCGGTTTCTGTGTCGGATGTAGCTTGTTGCCGGAATACTTCCATTCGAGCACATCCGGAATCCGATGCGTCGGCTGTGGCGGATTGCCCTTTGCGAGCAAGTAAGCGTTCTCGTGCTGATATTGCAAAAAGCGTTCAGCGGAGGAGTACTGCTTCGTGAACGCCAGATGCCCGGCCAACCGGAAGCCTGCCTCGCGCCACGCGACGATGAACTTGTCGGCCTGGTGCCAACCGTAGAAGCTGACGCAGAACGAGTCGCTGCGTAACACGCAGAAGATTTCTGCGAACGCAGGCTTGAGCCACGCGCCATCGCCGTCGTTGACGACCGTCCGGCCGTCACGCGAGCGGTAGCGCGCCAGATACGGAGGATCGGTCAGCACGAAATCGATGCTGCAACTGCGGAAGCTGCGCATGATTTCGATGCAATCGCCTTGCGAAACCGTGTTCAGCTGCGGCGCGCTGTTGATTTGCTTGCTCTGGTCTCTATTCATTTTAGTTCTCGCCTCGTGTCGGAATTTGTTTCCTGCACCCAAAACAGGAACAAATTCGGCACGGAGAGAACTAGCTGCGGAGAGTTGCCGGTGGGGGATGGAGCGAGCGGCAAGGCGAGTGACAAGAGTGATGCTTGCGATTGGCGCGAGAGTTGCAGCGATGGCCCGTTGCGAGATGCGACACGCCAGTTTCACAGAGCCGACAGCACGAAGCAGCACCCCGGCAAAGGAAATAAATCACAAGCGGAGATGCGATACAGCAGTTCGAGAAGCAGCGAAAAGTCTTCGCCGTGCGAGAACGTATGCGCCGATAAGCGTTGGCGTAAGGAGAGCGACGGAGGGACGCCGCAAGTGAAGCTTATCCTTCGGCGATTTCTGAGGGGAGAACGCCCATGGCTAGCACCACGCATTTAGCAATTTCGCGGATGCGTCCGCGGCCGAGTTGTCGCAGCTTTTCGCGCGCCGGCCAAAGGTGCCTCTTGTCGATTGTAGTGATCCCGCCCGCTTGTAACTCGCTTTCTTCCCGGAGGCCAGTCTCACCCGGGCTCAGCCGCAGATGCATCGGGGGTAGGGGCTCCTTGAGTGTCGTGGACAGCGGCACCGCCAGGATCGTGAGCGCCCGATCATTCTGATTTCTCGCATCGAGGGAGACGATCACAACGGGCCGTGGCGACTTTCCGACTGGATCCGTCGGCAGTTGGACGAACCAAATTTCTCCCTGGCGCGGTTTCGGATGCTGAGGAGGCGCGGTTGCCGGTTCCATTTAGCGGCTAGCGCGAACGAGTTCCGGGATCGTTTGCTCTGCCTCAGATTCAAAGGCAGCCAATCCCGCCGCTCCGCTCTTTCCCCAAGCGGATTCTGCTCGGATTTCCTCCTCGGGGAGAGAGTTGTAGTAGGCACTGACGCTCGCTTCGAGATCAGCCAAATCACGCGCGTGCTTGGTTTTGTCAATCATGTTTTCTACCGAAGCGCTCAGGGACGGAGAATGCTCTCGTTTCTGCAAGGTTCGAAGAAATTCTAAGGCCTCCCGCGACAGGGAGAATGTCACACGTTCCTTACGGGGGGGCTTATCGCGTTTCATCTATACCACTTCTCGTATGAGTGCTATTCACACTGATCATCGTACCTCGAAACCATAGCCGTGTCAATCTGTCAATTGAGCAGTTCCGAACCTCTATCCGTTGGATGCGTCCTACAACAGAGCGTAGATTCGCTGCAAATCGTAGTCTTGCAGTTCCGGGTGATAGCCTCGGATTTCCAGAGCTTCTGACACGAAGCGCTTTCCCGAGCGGCGATCGATCTGAATAACAACGTCAAGCGATTCGGCAATGTTCGCCTGGACGGCCCGGTAAGGTAACTCGATCCCGCTCTGCAATACGCACGTGGCCAAGCGGGAAAGACCTTGGGCCGCCGAATTGGCGTGCACCATGGAAATCGTACCACTATGCCCGGTATTCAAGAGCTGGAGCAAGTCGAACGCCTCACCGCCCCGAATCTCGCCCAGGATGATTCGATCAGGCCGGTGCCGGAGAGTTGCTTTCAAAAGCTCCCGCACGGTGACGGTTGACAAAGTGTTCTGCTCCCGGCGAGCTTCGAATCGGAGCATGTTCGCTTTGTCGATCTGGATTTCCGCGGTGTCTTCGATCAATACAATGCGCTCGTGTTCGGGAATGTAGTCCGCCAGGATGTTTAGCAAGGTTGTCTTCCCACTCCCGGTTCCGCCGCAAATCAGAATGTTCTTCCGTTGTGTAACGAATTCCTGCAACTGGCTGGCCAGCTCAGCCGTGACCGTTCCGATTTTGATAAGGTTGGCCATTTTGAATTTATGCGAGTTGAATTTTCGGATCGTTAGAGCCACGCCCTGAATGCTGCAAGGTGGAATCACCGCGGCAACGCGGCTTCCATCCGGCAGTCGAGAATCGAGGATCGGCTTGGCTTCCGAAATATCATCGCCCAGGCGCCTGGCGATATTTTTCACTGCCACGATTAGAGATTCGTGAGTAAGCCTTACATCGGGAACGGATTGAAGGTGGCCGTCCCTTTCGATGAAAACGCGCTCCGGTCCGTTCACCATGATCTCGCTGATATCGGGATCAAGGATGAGGTGCTCGATGGGGCGGAGAAACGGCAGGATGAGCTCGAATCCGTTCATTTACAATTCTCTGTCCGCTAGCTGGCGAAAATACGATTTGTTCATGTCATTAAAGTAGGGCTTCAGATAGCAGAACATCGGCGGCAAGGGATCTACCCCGTCGTAAGCCAAAACGACCGACTGAGCGTTCTTGAGTTCCGCAAACGTCTTGGTATCGAACCTGTAGTCCCGTTGCTGGCTGTAACTCTTGGATGTGCTGATGTGGGCTTTGTCGGAAAGCGGCCTGCCGGTTAGATAGCTGATCCGCGAATCGTGTCCACTTTCGGAGATGTTGTAGTTCACCTTCCAGACGGTCTCCTGCCCGCACAGATCGCTCGCGATCCGGGCCGAGAAGTCATCGCTTTGGGTCAGGAAGATTTTCGTACGAAAGGTTTGCAGGAGGGTGCGCCACGATTCACCGGGCAACATGGATCGCAGGGAGCTGATGCTTTGTGTTGCCACAATCGGAATGCACTTGGCCTGCCGCGATAGGCTGAAAAAGGCATCGTCTCCGTTAGGCTCGTGTTCGGTAATCCCCGCCGACCCGCGCCGCAGGACTCGCCTGACCGCATTGCGATTGCCAAGAATGAGCGCCCTCATGTAGTTGCTTTGGCCTCCTGAAGCGATTCGCCCGGCGGACCGAACGTGCCGCGAAAAGTAGCGGGAGTGCGAGGGTTTGGTCCAATACTTTGTTGGCCGTCGCTTATAACCGCTGGCTATAAATAGAGAGGCATCAAAGAGCCGTACGCTGCTGAAACCGCTCGCATCGTCGGCGCGATGCGCCGCGCGGAACAGCGGAAAAGGCCCTCCGATGTTGTCGGAGGGCCTTTTCGACAAAATCCGCTAGAACGGCGCGGCGTCGCTCGCGTCCGACGGCTCGGCAGCGCCCGAAGTGGCCGTTGGTACTTCAGGTTCGGGCTCGCCGCGGTCGAGTTTGCGCACCACGTCGGCGCGAATCGACCAGGCCGTGATCTTCGCGGTCTTGGCCTTTTTGCCTTTGCCGTTCGCTTGCTCGTAGATCGAGCTGACGAGCGTTCCCTCGATGAACACGTGCGATCCCTTCTTGATCTTCGAGAGCACGTATTCGGCGAGGCGGGGGCGGAATACGCAGATGCGGTGCCATTCGACCTTCGAACTCCATTCGTCCTTCGCGTTTTTCCAAGAGCGCTGCGTAGCGAGGGAGAAGACGGCGAACTTCGAGCCGTTGTTCCTCGTCTGCCGCTGCTCCGGGTCCGAACCAACAAATCCAATTAGGGAAACCGAGTTCAAATAGGACATGCTTTTTCTCCTTGTTTTGCCCCATTTTCCTGGGGCACCTAGAGCGAAGGCTTCTGCTTCCAAAGCGAGCGGCTGCTTTTCGGGAGGGACCCGCACAGTTTCGGGAGGAACTGGAAAAGCAGAAGCCGTGAAGCTGCAGGACGCAGGAATTAGCCTGAAGCAGCGCCCTGGAAAATGAGCGGCAAAAACGGGAAAGCAGCCATTGAACCGGTTCTAAACTGATGTGCTGGGAAGGCACAGGAGCCGAGGGGGACAGGAAAAATCTAGCGTGCCGGACTCGGCCAAAACTGGTGAGAGGTGACTACCAGTCGAGCGAAGGCACCGCAAGGAGCTTCTCAAAATCCTGTCGCGCAGTGTTCCTTGGGAGCAAGGAGAAGGCATGCATCACTGCTTGCGGATCGTGGCGGCGGAAAATGCCGGGCTCGTGGTGGAGCCGAAATAGGGCGCGGAAATCGACACGGTATCGCCGACAGCCTCGGTGAAGCTTGAAGTGCCATCGAAGTCGGTGGTGGTTCCGGCCCCGGCTGTGGTGATTTGCACGAGGGGATTAATGGTCAGGCCCAAGTACGGGGGAAGGCTCGTCATGCTGAACTGGGACGCAGTGGCGGTGGCGACCGTGCCGGTCACACGCGTAAAGCGGAGTGCGACGCCATTGGCTGTAGCTGAGGCGAACGGCGTGGTCCCATCTGGCGGCGCATAGCCGGGGACAGAGAGCGCTACGGTCTGCCCAACTTGAATCGCGCTCACATCTGTGGAGCCAGTAAAGCGGTTGGCGGGAACAATCAGCCCCTTGCTCACGATGAAAAATGGCTGCGGCTCTACGAGGCCTACGATCACAAGATCTCCCGGCTCGATTGCGCCACTAAGAACGCTTTTCGATGGATCGAAGCTGGCATCCGTAACCACGATGTCAAACACCTGGTTGGGAGGGTATGGCGTCGTGTAGACCAGGCCCTCAATCGTGTCTTTTGAGGGAGCCGTGAACGGAACTGGAGAGTAGTTGCGATGGTGAGTGTGCCATCCTCATTTAGAATTGCGTCCACCGCGGCGACAGCGCCGGAAGTCACACAGGAGAAGGACTGCGTGTTGCAGGTCGGATCATAAGTTGTCGAGGAGTTGGCGGTGAGAGAAACAGTCCCACGGAAGGCGGTCGCCAAGGTGAAGCTTTGCGAGGCAGAAGAAACGTTGCTCACGATTCCATAAAGATCGTCGATGTGGGCTAGTTGGCCGCTAGAAAGGTCGGTCGTGTTCGAAGGTGACTGCAAGACGGAGGCGGTGAGGACGTTCGCGGCGGCCAGATTTACCGCTGAAATGGTCTGGCCCTGCTCAGTGATCACGTTCGGGATATTCACATTCAGAGCCAAGCCCAAGTTTTCGCCGCTCGTGACGGTGAGCGGGAACGCATCGGAAGTCGCAGTTGCGGTCGCAGCGGAACCAGGCACCTGGGCTAGCGTGCCGGACGATCCCGACGAACAATACGGCTGCGTGCAGTAGGTAAGCGAAACGTCCGAGAACGTCACGGCGATACGGTCATATGTCCCCGCTGGAATCGAGACGGCAGCCGAAAGGAGTGCCGAGTCGCTTTGCAAACGCGTGAATTCCGCGACGTAGATGTGGCTGGCCCCGGAGACTAAACCAACGTTGATCGCGTTCCCCAGCGAAATACCCGTCACGGTGGCCCGGAATGACAGGATCGAAAGGTTTGCAGAAGGTGAAGGCGGAATCGCGCGCAGCGTAAGCGAAAGCGTGGCGTTACCCGGCGGCGGAGGTGGTGGCACGGTTTTCGAAGGGCCACCGCATGCGCATAGTACCAAAGAGAACGCAAGTAATCCGAATAGGATTCGATTCATCGTTGGCCCCGGGGGCAGCTGAGAGTACATTCGGTACGTGAACATTGAAAAAACGGTTCAAGTATAGTGCCACGCGGGAGCGAAGAGGAATGCGATCCGCGGAGAGCACTATCCGCTAACATTAATTCTCTGCATATGGCTGCTCCCGCGGGATCCGGGCAAATTGGCGATGCTGCGCTTTATCGGCGAGGTATCTTGCCAGTTCTGCGGGTTGTAGACCCGGTGGAGCAATTGACACAAGGCGGACCTGGGCACGGCACATTCCCCATCCCCGGTCCGCCGCACATAATTGCCGTCCGAGATGCGCAGCCTGCTAAAGCCGTGCTGAACAGAGCAAAGACTATCAACATCGGCCACTTCATTTCTTGCCTTTACCCGCTAAGGAACTACCAGGCCCGCTAACAGCATCAAGGCGTCGGGCGGAGCGAATTATAGCACCGCCCGGCGTCCATCTGAGAGTTACACACCCAATGTCCGCGAAGCCAGTTTCACCGCGTACTTCAGTCACCTTTAGCTGCGAGAGATCAAATGCCGCGTGCACTGTTGGCCCATTTTCGATAACGACTGGAACTTCCGCTGGCTCGCTCGCCTCGATCTTGTTCGCGGCATACTCCAGATCCATCTGGATTCCGACGGGTGCCTGTGTTTCTTCATCCGTGTACAGAAGTATGCCTTGCTTCAATTAACTTTTGATGTTCTCGCCAGCCTGAGTTAGTTGCACAGTGAAATTGTCGTACTCGTCGTACGGGAAATAAACCTGCACGATCACGCCGCAGACGGCAGGCTTGCCGAGGAAGTGTTCCTCGGCGTTCGGCGCGTGATAATTGGCTGCTCTCTGTGCAATCTGGTGGGCCACCGCAATGAACGGCGTCTCAAACTGGATGGTTGCAACGAACGGACCCGCAGTGGGAAACGTTCGCAAAAACGTCCGCCCTCTTCGCCGCGTGACCAGTGCCAAGAAAGTAGGCATCGCGGATCGCTAGGGATGAAAGCGGATAGCTGAATCCACCCGCAGGCTGCGCGGCGAGAGGGGCAAGCAACGGGACTGAGAGCCAAAACCGGCGATGTGCTCTCATCTTCCGTCCTGGCGTTCTTGCTTTAGACGCGCAATATGTTACTGCGAATACAACAAGGTGTGCCATAAAAGTTGCCACATCATTCGAAGCAGACCCTCGCGATTAAGAGCGAGCACCGTCTTGGTGGACGTACTTGATCACTTCGACTTCTGACGTGGCGATCAGTCCCTCGTCGACCACTTCGTCGAGAAACGGAATCAGCTTCTGAATCTTCTCTTCGGAGTCCACGACGCTGACCATTATCGGAGCATCGTGCGACAAGGAGAGCAGATGCGACCGGTGGATCAGTGTGCTCGCGCCATATCCCGCGACCCCGCGCAGAACAGTGGCTCCGGCGATGTCCAGTTCACGGCACTTTTCAACAATAGCTAGATACAGCGACTTGCCGTTCCATTTGTCATCTTCGCCAAAATAGATGCGAAGCATTGTGGCTTTACCTTCGAGTTTCATGGCCGCGCATCCTTCCTACGTTCGGTGTTCGCAAAATTATGGGTGTACTTGATGATGTCCACCTCGGAAAGAACCACCAGGCCCTGCTGTACCATCTGGTCCAGAACAGGAAAGTAGGCCTGAAGCTTTTCCTCGGTATCCACAACCGAGAGCATGATCGGACGGTCATGCGAGAGGTGAAGGGCGGAGTCCTTATGCACGCGGCGGTTTGCACCATAGCCGAGAACTCCCTGATAGACGGTTACGCCGGCGATATCATTCGCGCGCATGCTCTCGATCAATGCCTTATGCAGCGGCTGGCCGCGCCATTTGTCATTCTCGCCGATAAAAATGCGCATCATCTTGGCTTTGCTTTGGCGCTTTAGGGCAGGCAAGGAATCTTCCGCGGGCTTTTTCTTCTCGACCTCTGCGGGCTTAACCACCAAGGTGTCCTGAATTTCGATCAGCCCGGTCCCGGCAAGTTCACGCAGTTTTGGCAACACCTCTTCAACCTTTTGCGCTGACTCGATGAACTCGATTTTCATGGGAAGGTCCGCGGTGAGCACCTCAATGCGCGTGCTGTGCAGATGGTGATCCGCGCCAAATCCCGCCACTCCCCGAACCACGCTGGCACCCGATATGCCGTGGTAAAAGAGGAAATTCAGAATCGCCGAATACAAGGACTGCCCGTGGTATTGATGGTCTTCCCCAACATAGATACTGACCTTCTTCGCAGGTCCTGCTTTCAGCATCGTTCCTCCCTAGTTTTCAATTCCGCGCTGCGCGACCAGTTCGCATCGCCATGCTCGTCGTCGACGGTCCCGGCTCGTTCCCCTCTCGCTTCATGCGATTGTCCTCCCGGTGATGGCACCGATCCATACGGCGACAAATCCGACTCCGACGCTCAGAGCGACATTCAGAGCCGTGATCAGAAATTCTCCATCTTCAAAAACTCGAAACGTTTCATATTCAAATGACGAGAAGGTGCTATAGCCGCCCAGGAAGCCAACCACCAGGAGATACCTCCAGCTCGGACTTAAATGCGTTCGTTCCGCCAAGACAGTCATGATAAAGCCAATCAAAAACGAAGCGGTGATGTTGATCACGAACGTACCGTAGGGAAAGCGGGTTCCCAAGCGTCCGCTCACGTATCCGCCCGCCCAAAAGCGCAGCATCGAACCGATTGCTCCGCCCAACGCGACGATCAAGTATTTGGTCATACGAATCGTTCTTTGTCCTCTCCGTTTGAAGGTTCACTGCACCACCTTCGGCTCAGGCCGAATCGGCTGAACGCGGCAGACTTGCCGCAACCGCATGCGCTTTTAGCGACGCGAGACTCTCCGCGATCCCCGCGACTTCCTCGCTGGTAACCTCTCGCCCGGCGAGCGCTACTTCCGCCTGAGCCCGATAGTTCTCGGCGTAGCTCTCAAAGTTCTTGTTTAGCTGACCGATTGCCGACGCGGACCACGCCTTCACCAGATTCCAATAAGCCTCGACCGCCGCATGGAACGACTGCGGCAGTTGCCGCGAAATCTGTTTCGCTAGCGCCCGCTCGGCCGCGTGCCGCCCCAAAAGGCGGGCCACGCCTGGACGTGACAGGGTAATGGAAAAGCTCGGTAACTCGAAAACCGGCGATCCCCGAACGACCGATTCAAACTCATTTTCGCCGGGCGAGTCGGAAATCTCCAAATGTGCGGCGCATTGCTGAAGGTCGGTGCGAAGCTGCACGGCTAGCGTCGTGATTTCCTTTTGTAGTTTTCCGGCCTGCGCCCGGACGAAATCGGTAAGGCTTTCGCAGACTCGCTTGTCCGGCCGGACCGTTTCGCCGTTTGGCTGCGACCACGCGTCCGAGAGCTGTTTGGCTGCTTCTGTGACTGCCTCAGGAACCGTATTAAGCGCGTCTTCGGCGTAATGTGAAGAAACCGAACGCATCTCGGCAATGATGCCGGTGGCCTTTCGCAGGGTCTCTTCCACCGTACGGACTTCCTGCTGCGATTCAAGCGACCGTAGCGGTCGGCGGCTCAAGCGCGCTTCCAAAGCCGCCGCAACTGAATCGCGCAAGGCGCCAATCTTACGTCGAAGAGAGGCCGCTCGTAGCTCTTGAGAGCGCGCATATAGCGGGGTGATCTGATGTTCGAACCAGTCATTCAGCATGCTCCGGCAAGCCGGCATAACGCTTACCGCATGCACAGGAAATTCGAGCCTGCACTCAGAGATTATGTGTTCTTTCACGTTCGCCACGATCCGTTCGCGGTCTTGTGGACTCAGCAGGTCGGCTTTGCTGAGCAACACGTTCGCAGGAATCGCCGCTTGCTGCAACGCCATGATGGTGTGAAGGTCCTCCGCAGTCAGCGTGGAGCCCGCGTCGATCAGCACGACTCCCAAATCACACTTCGGAAGATATGCAAGCGTTTCCGTCGCGCCGCTTGCAGCTAAAGACCCGAGCCCCGGAGTGTCCACAAAGGTCACGCCCGTTCGCAGTGCCGGCGATGGGAGCGCTAGCACTAACCGAACCACATGCTTTCGATTGCCGGGATTTTGCTGCTCGGTAGCAAACTCGGGCAATTGTTCAACCGGCGCTCTTCTCACGGGAGCTTCCGAGAACCAGACGGTCAGAGAAGGTTCGCTAGCATGGACGATGCGCGTGGGAACAGCAGTAATCGGCGTAACCCCGACTGGTAGTGCATCGGTGCTCAAAATCGCATTGAGGAGTGACGACTTGCCCGAGCTGACGCGGCCGAACACCGCGATTTCGAAAGTCTTGTCTTCGGCACGGTCAAGAATGGCCGCAATCGAGGGCCGAAATTCCACCAGGCCGCGAACACGGACAACCTCTTCGATCCTCCTGAGCAGTTCCAGATCGTTGCCGGCTCGATCCAGACGAATAAGCCGTGCTTTCAAGTCCTCTCCCACCCCCTCAGAGAGGTACCGGTCGAGGCGCTGGACCAATCCGCTTAGCTCTCCGACGATTCCGTTCAGCTCGGTGGCTACACCATCTGGAACTACTCCGTACCCTCGCATGTAGGCAGGTTTGAGCTCTTCGACCGCAATATCAATGGCGCCGAGATGCACGCGGACGGCGCGAGAGGCTGGAATCGAAGGTTCTTGGCGGGCAATGCCCTGACCGTCGAGGACTCGAATCAATTGCGCGCGAAGCCGCGCAATGTAGTCCTCAATCGTGCGGCGCTGCGCCGGCAGGATATCCGTTGCGTACCTCGGGAAGGCTGCCTTTGACGACGTGCTGGCAAGAATTTCCTCGATTTCGCCGAGGACCTTATCGATGTACTGGCACGTGACGCGAAGGCGGGTCGCCTGGAATGGATTGAGCGTTTCATGAAAATTCTGCCCGCCTGAGTTCATAGCCGTCCTGCGGAACGCACGACGACATCGGCGCTCCGGGTCTATTTTTCTTCAGTCGAGGATTCCTACAGAGGTGGGCGACAGCGGATGATCCCACCAAGGCCGAAACCCTCGTAGGAGTCATCTTCCCCTTTCGGGGCGGTTAGGGTGAACTCCAACACCCGTGACAATTCTATTATTTTCCGTAGCACCGCTGAAGTCAATCGCCGCGTCCTGCGCGAACACTGGTTGGTCAACTGGAAATTCAAAGCAATCTGGGGCAGACGCACGCAACCGCCAACCAAAGCTATGGGCGCTCCAACGATTTAGCGGGCGCTGCTTGCTTGCGGTGCGTGATGATTATTGATTCGTGGTTTGCGGAGTGCTTCCCTGCGGCTCTCCGGGAGATTTTTGCGGCGAAGCGGAATTATTTCGACGCTGCCAGTTCTGCGACCGGCCGCCTCGGCGTCCGTTCGATTGCCGTGCGCCAGCGCCATCCTGCCATCCGCCGTTTTCGCGCCCTTGACCTCCGAAGCGGCGTTCGCGCAAAAAGTCCCGGATTTTCTGCCGTTGCTCGGGCGTAATTTCCTGCTTTAGAGTTAAGGCGAAATTCACGGCCGACTTCCGCACGGCGAGTTGAGCATCGCTCACCTTCTGCAGTTGATCGTCGACCGCCGAACGATCCGGATTTTCCGCAGCTAGCAGACTTTGCAAGTCGATTCGTTGAATATCGAGATTGGCGCGATCCTGAACCATCGTCTTCTGAAAATCCGTCACTTGTTGTTCGAGCTTGGTTGCCTCTTGATCGCTGATGCCCAGCTGCTGGCGAATCTGAGGGTTGTTTAAGGCACGCTCGGCCTGGGCGAGTGCGCCAGTCGATCTCGCCCCGCCGAACCCCATATCGCCTCGCCCGAAAGCCGATCCCCAGTCGCCGTTGCGGCGGCTTCCCCACTCTGCCCATCCGCGCCCTCGACCGCTATTGATCCAAACATGCATCTCGCGAACATGCATGGAACGTCCAGGTCCGCCGGGACCGGGACGGGCCGGTGCTCCATTTGGAGCAGGGGGTGGCGGGGGTGGCCCCTGTTGCGCCAGCACCGCTGTGCAGCCAAGCGCGAGGACCAGAATAGCTAGACCAAACTTCGAGCAAAGTCCCATTATAATGTCTCCATGTATGCTGCTTCGAGCACCGTTCGGGCGCCCGACCGCCTGCTATATTGGATTCGGCGCAGCGCGCGAAAAGTTCCGGGAATTTGGGGATGTTTCTGGTTTTCAAGTGTCCACGAGGCGCTCGGATGGCAAACGATGGATGGGGATCGCGCTTGACAGAAGGCTTCGAAGCGCCTAAATCCTCTTCAGAACGGCTATTGCCCTGCAAATAACGTCCGCTCTCGTTCGCAGCGGGAGATCCCGATGACGCGAATCGTGCTGACCTTCGCGGCAGTTCTCTTCCTGGGAGTTTCGGCTCGTGCGCAGCTACTACCCAGGGCTCCGAATCCCGATCAGTCTATAAAGGGGCATGCCACGCCGATTCCGTCGTGGGACATTCACGGGCACGCGGAAGACATTCCGAATTTGACTGTGCGGAGGTTGCAGGAGGCGAACGCAACCATATCGCCCCTGCTGCCGAGCTGCCTAAGTGCCGTGAGGGCCGGAGGGAAATACAACCACCTCGACTCGGTCGGCAGCCATACAGCGGCGCCCTCCAAAATGCAGCTTAGCGAACGAGATCTCAAGGCGTTCCGTCGGGCCGGAGGAAAGGTACAGATTCTGCCTTCCGGGCATAGACAGAAGGAGTTCCAGGCCGCAGAGAGCGCCTGCGTGCCGTGAGTCGCGGAAGGCAGGATTCCCGGTCTCCGGTAACGCTATTTTTCGGATCTCGCGCCTCGATTCGCGAGCCACGAGATGTTGCTGGGTCAGTTGCTCGTAAACGCACGAATTGAATTATTGTTCCATACCGAAACACCCCCCAAACGACCCACAGAAGTAACCTTTACGAAGCAATGCAGATGGTCCTATCGACAGGCACCGCTAGCACGGCTACTCTGGCAATACGCTAATCGGAGGGGTGTGTGGCCGATCCTTTGCTATCCGACGAAGGCATCCCGCAGAAGCGCCGCAGCACGCGCATCGTGCAAGCGGTGCCGGTCTCTGTTACGGGTGTAGATGCGCTGGGGCAGCCGTTCAAGGAGCGCACCACCACGGTGATGATCAACTGCCACGGCTGCAAATACCAGTCGAAGCATTACGTCCCCAAAAGTTCCACGATCTCGATCGATATACCTCGGCCTGAACCCGGGCAACCGCCGCGGACAGTGCAGGGTCGAGTGGTGTGGGTACAACGGCCGCGAACGGTTCGGGAACTTTTTCAAATCGGGCTTGAATTCGAAATCTCAGGAAACATTTGGGGCATTGCTTTCCCGCCGGAGGATTGGTTCCCGTATCCCGACGAGCAGCAATCCGGAGTAGCGGCAGAAGAGCTCGTGATTCCGGTTGGTGACACGCCCGGGCAAGAGACGGCCGCTACCGCACCCGCCGAAAAAGCGTCCATGTCACCCCAAGTTCGCGAGGCGTCTCCGGCAACCCCGTCGCAATCAGCAACGCATGCGCCACCCGCCGCGCCCGAAGCGAGACTACATGTGGTGCCGAGCCAAACGCCATCGCATGAAGCGCAATTGGCGGCTTCGAAGCAACTGGCGCAAATGGTCGCCGACGCCAAGGACACGCTGGATAAATCGGTCCGCAAAAACGCGCACGCGGCCATCAATGATGAAATGGTGGTGGTGCGCCAGCAACTAGACGCGCAACTGCACGAAGCGGTCGAGCATGCCATCAAAGTTTCGATGGAGCGGGTCTCGGAATCGGCGGTGAAGCGCGTGGTGCAGCAGGCCTCCGAGCGCACTTCGGCGCTCGTGGACGAAGTGCGGAAGTCGAGCGAGCACTCAGCGGCGAATCTGGACGCAAAAATTCGCGAAGCAGTGCAGCAAGCGGTGACGAACGCGGCCGAGCAGGCGTCGCAGCAAGCTGCGCAACAGGCCGCGGCGCTCAACTTAAAGCAAACCGTAGAAGAGGCCGTCGAGCGCATCATTTCCGAGCGCGAGTCTGAGTCTCCCTCGCTGCAGATTCTCTCGTCGCCGGATGCCGCACAGCGGCAATTGGACCAGTGGAAGAAGAACCTCGAAGATACGGCGCAATCCGTGCGCAGCCAGACAGCCGAGCAACTGCAAGCCGATTCCGCGGCGGCCAGACAGCGCTGGAGTGAAACCTTTGAAGCCGCGGTATCGGGCGCTTCGGATAAGCTTGGGCAGAAACTGGACGAAGCAGCGCAATCCGCAGCGGCGAAAGCCGAACAAACGATCAACGAGCGCGCGTCCGGGCTGCACCAATCGATCGACGACGCGATCGCCGGGGCGCAAGCCACTATTCAGTCTCTAGGGTCCGGATTGGAGCAGGAACGCGCCCGCGCAGAGGAAGTGAAGGCGCAACTGCAACAGGCCGCGGAATCTTCCGTGGCAAAAACGCGTCTTCAGCTCGACGAAATCCTGGCGTCGCAGGAGGAAGAAATCGCGCGGCGAGCCGATCAGGCCGTAGCGGAGCGGGTGCAGCAGATCGAACCACTGCTGCGCGATTCCGCACAGGGCGTAATGTCGGAATTCTCCGCCGAACTGGAGCGGACGCTTACCGCCAAGCGTGGCGAAGCGCAACAGGCTGCGTCCGAGCTGGCGGCCGCACGAGAGCACGCCGAGCAGTTGCAAACCGCGCTGCGCCAGCAACTGAAGCAGGCGGCGGAACAAGCGGAGCAGGTTCAAAACGCGGTTCGGGAACAGGCACGAAAAGCAGCGGAGCAGACGGCGCAGATTCAGCAGAGCATTCAGCAAAAAATTGAGCAAGCTTCGGAGCGGGCGATGAAGGAATCGCTCGATCGCCTGCGCCAGGAAGCGCAAAAATATCCCGCGGAAGTGGAGCAAGCCTCACGCGCGGTGGTATCGAAATTCGAAGAAGAGCTGGAACAAAAGGGCACCGAAGCGCAGCACGCCACTTACGAAGAGCTACGCAAGGCTACCGACTGGTATCAGAAGAAGGCGCACACTACGATGCAGTCGTCGCTCGAAAAGGTGGTGGAGCAATCGAGCACCGAGCTGCGCCACCGGGCCGCGGAAGTTTCGAGCCTGGTCGCGTCGGAACTCGACCACTACGGCCGTACGTACGTGGAGCACAGCCGCGCGCAGATCGAAGACGCCGCCAAGGAAGTGTCCGAACGCGAGCGCACCAGGCTGGCTGAAAACGCCGGGACAGCCGAAGCCAGCTTCAGCGACCGCGTTCAGCGACTGACGGCCGAATCGCTGAAAAAATTTGAGGAGGCTTCACGCCAGGCGATCGAGAAGGCGCGCTCCGACGTCGAGTTCAACCGCGAAGGCTCGCTCGTCCAATTTCAAAAGAGCCTGGACGACATGATGATCAAGGGCGTGGAGCAGGCGCAGACATACTTGCAATCGCAGCTAATGCCGGTCCTCGAAGAATGGGAGAAGCGCCGCCAGGAGCAGCAGGCCGCGTGGATGAAGCACGTCGAGAAGTCGTCCAGCGAATCGATCGAGCAATACAAAACCCGCCTTGAGAACGCCTCTAATTCTTGGCTCCTCGCTTCTGCAACCACTCTCGGCCAGCATTCACAGGCGGTGCTCGACACGCTCGCGAAATCCGCTGAAAAGCGCATTCGCGACACGTGCGCGGAGGTGCTCGCCGGAATGGGCGATACGATCAAAGAACGGCTGGTGGGGATCTCCGGGCAGTTCCAGCAGGACGATGAGGACGAATCACCTCGCGGCAAGAAGTGATTGAACCGCAGCTCTGCGCCAAATGTTTTTCTCCGATCCGGGCTGGTTTCCTTTCGCTGATTCCCTGCCGTTATAATAGTCGCATGTCGAACCTAGCCTACCTCAACATCTGGTGCCGGGATTTTCCCGAAGATCAAATCGTCAACCGGCTGGATATGTTTCTAGCCACGGTTCCCTACTCCACCAAGCATCCCGGAATCGATCAGGTGACAGTGCGGGCCATCGACGCGTCCGAGTCTCCGATCCTGGAGCAGGATTTCCGATCGCTGCCGCTGGACCCCGGCGGCGCGGTCGAGATTGTTCGCGGGCACGTTCACAGCGATTGCGCGTACGAGATGCGCTGTTACTGGGATTTGGCGGTCTTCGACCCAGCCACCGGGAAATCCACGGTCGAGCCGCAACGTCTGGAACTTCTCTGCAATGGTGAAGATTACGACGACGGAATTTGGCGCGAGAACGGCCATTTTCAAGTTTGGCTTGGGTTTGAACATCTTCTCACGGGCTATCCGGGATTGCTGGGCTCCAGCGCTCGCGCCAGCGCGCCCGCAGCGAGCCGCGAAGAAGCGCAGTTTCTGGAAGCCATGGCGTGGCCGGAGAACTTGGAACGCTATCAGGAAAAGACGCGGGAAAACATTCGCAAACTGCTGGAATGGAGCCACCGGATCGCCCAAGCCGTGCCCGTGGAGCGTTTGCGGCTGTGGTCGGAGGGTGAAGACGATTTCGAAGCCCGCATGGACGAGATTCTCGCGCTGCGGTGAAGCCGCGAGCGTTGCGCCGCCGCGGCCCGCGCAGCGTAACAAAAGTGAAATTCTTCGATGGGGAACCTTTCCTCGAACCACAGCAGGCGTTAGAATCGATTCAGCAGGGGCGGGGCAAACCCGCGGGGGAATCCAGAAAATCCCAGTCCACGGCGATCGCACGCCCATGAACGAAATCAAACCCACGTTTCGCGCGTCTAATACTCGCCAATGAGCGCCACCGCGCAAGCCGTCCGGGGAGCATCCGCGAAGCCTGCACGCATGCCGTCCGGCTGGCAGCAACTGAAGTCGCTGGTCCCGTACGTCTTGCGCTACAAGCGCTTCGTGGTGATCGGTCTGTTTACGCTGGCCATGATGGGTATTGTGGGCGCCTTGCCGCAGCTGATCATTGGCGCAATCGTGGATTGCCTGCGAGGCTCGGCGGTGCCGCTTTCAACGCTTAGTGGAAGCGCGCGCTGGCTGCTTCATCCTCTTTTTTCTTTCTACGCGCCGCTGAGCGAGCGTGCGCTTGAGTTCTACTGCGCGATAGTCGTAGCCGCGATGGTGGTGAAGGGAATTTTCTCCTATTGGACGCGCTGGATATTGATCGGCATGTCGCGCGATATCGAATATGATCTGCGCAACGATGTGCTGGAGCGGCTGGTGGCGCTTGACCCGGAGTTTTACGCGCGCAACCGAACCGGCGATTTGATGTCGCGGGCCACCAACGATTTGAACGCCGTGCGCATGGTGCTCGGACCGGGAATCATGTACACGGCGGTGACGTTTACGACCATGGTGCTGGCCATCTTTTTCATGGTCAGACTCTCGCCGGAGCTGACGCTTTGGGTTTTAATTCCCGTCCCCTTCGTGGCGCTGGCGGTGCGCTACTTCGGGCAGATTATTCACCGGCTATCGGAACAGATTCAGGCTGCGCTCGGAGTGCTATCGACGCGCGCACAGGAAAATCTGACCGGCATCCGCGTGATCCGGGCCTACGCACAAGAAAAGGCAGAAATCGAGGCGTTCGACGAGGCGAACCGCGATTACGTGGGAAGCAACATAAAACTGATCAGCAGCTGGAGCCTGTTTTTCCCGGCTCTTTCGGTGCTGATTGGCGCCACCGTGGTGATCCTGATCGCTTTGGGTGGCAGGAAAGCCATCGATGGCCGGATGACGCTGGGCACGTTCTCGGCGTTTTACAGTTTCCTGATTCAACTCACATTTCCGATGATCGCAATCGGTTACGTGACGAACATTTTCCAGCGCGGCGCGGCGTCGATGGGGCGGTTGAACTATATTTTGAATGCGATTCCAAATATCAAGGACGCGACTGAGATGGCGCCAGCCGGGGTTTCTCCGGCTGGATTGAACGGGCAAGCGCTCGATGGTAACGGACATCAAGCGGCTGCGACCCGGTCAGCGAGTCCGATTCGAGGGGAGATCGAATTTCGGCATCTTTCGTTCGCGTATCCTACAGGCGCCAACGGCGCGGGCAGCGTTGCCGTATTGCACGACATAAATCTTGAAGTGTCCGCCGGGGCCACGCTGGCTATTGTGGGTCCGACCGGCAGCGGGAAATCCACGCTGGCGTCTCTAATTGGTCGTATGTGGGAAGTGCCGCACGGCGCCCTGCTCATCGACGGAAAGCCGGTCGACGAATACCCGCTCTCGGAGCTGCGCCGCGCGATCGGGTACGTCCCGCAAGACACTTTTTTGTTTAGCGAAACGATTCGAGGCAATATCGCTTTCGGAGTCTCCGAGGCCGCAGAGGAGCACGTTTTCGAAGCCGCGGAGATTGCGGGAATTTCCGGAGAAATTCAGAGTTTTCCGCATGGATTCGACACCGTCGTGGGCGAGCGCGGCATCACGCTTTCCGGCGGCCAAAAGCAGCGAACGTCGATTGCCCGCGCCATCTTGCGGCAGCCGCGCATTCTGATCCTGGACGATGCGCTTTCCAGCGTCGACACGGAAACCGAGGAGCGGATTTTGCGGCAGTTGCGCGGCGTGATGCGCCAGCGCACCACGATATTGATTTCGCATCGAATCTCGACGGTTCGGAACGCGGACCAGATCATCGTCATGCGCGAAGGAAGGATCGTCGAACGCGGCACGCACGACGAATTGCTCGCGCTGGGCGGCTATTACGCCGACCTCCATCAAAAGCAGCTGCTCGAAGAGGAACTCGAACGCGAATGAGCGATTTCCGCGAAGAAGAGAAACTCGGCAAGATCTACGACACGCGGCTCACCACGCGGCTGCTCCGTTATTTGCGTCCGTATCGGTGGATGGTGGTGGTGGTGTTCGCGCTCACGCTGGGTTGGACGGCCGCACAACTTATCCAGCCTTATTTGTGGAAAGTGGCGATTGACAGCTACATCGACCCCGGTTTTTCGCGGACCATCGCGCGCAATGTGGCTTTGAAGGGAGTCCTTTTGGTCGCGTGGGCCTACATGGGCACGCTGCTGGCCAGCTTCGGTCTGCAATACGCGCAAGTGCGCATCATGCAGGTGGTCGGCCAGCGCACCATGTACGACCTGCGCAAAGAAATTTTCGAGCACATGCAGCGGCTGCCGATGAGTTTCTTCGACCACAGCCCGATTGGACGACTGGTGACGCGCGCGACCACCGATGTGGACGCGCTGAACGACCTCTTCGCCTCGGGCGTCGTGGCGATGGTCAACGATTTCGTAATGCTCTTCGGCATGGCGATTTGGCTTTTGATATTGAACTGGCGGCTTGCCCTGGCTACCTTGTCACCGCTTCCGTTCATGGTGGTCCTGACTTATATCTTCCGCAATCAGGTGCGCGACGCGAACCGGCGAATTCGCACCGGAGTGGCAAGGATCAACTCGTTCCTGCAGGAACATATCAGCGGGATGGCGCTGGTGCAGCTTTTCAATCGCGAAAAAAAATCGCAGGATCAATTCGTCGAATTGAATCGCAATTACCTGCACTCGTACAAGGACGCGATCCAGGCCTATGCGTACTTCCTGCCGGGGGTCGAGTTCCTGAGCATGGCGGGGGTCGCTCTGCTGTACTGGATCGGCGGCGCGCAGGTGATTCGCGGGACGGTCGATATCGGCCTGCTCTTTTCGTTCATGGTGTACGCGCAACTCTTTTACCGCCCGATTCAAGATCTGAGCGATAAGTTCAATATCCTGCAGACGGCGATGGCTGCGTCCGAACGGATATTCACGCTGCTGGACGAGCCCGTGACGATCGAGTCGCCCGCGCGGATTCGCGAACTTCCTGTGCCGCGCGGCGAAGTGGAATTTCGCAACGTATGGTTTGCGTACCACGGCGGCGCAAACCCCAAAGACGACGAATGGGTGCTGCGCGACGTTTCCTTCCGCGTGGAGCCAGGACAGACGCTCGCCATCGTGGGTCACACGGGAGCCGGCAAAACGACCATCATCCAGCTGCTGTTGCGCTTCTACGACATTCAGCGCGGGCACATACTGCTCGACGGTGTCGATATTCGCGAAATGGATTTGCAGGAGCTGCGCCGGCTTTTCGGCATCGTGCTGCAAGATCCCTTCCTGTTTACCGGCACACTGGAATCCAACGTGAAGCTCGGCACGGGGTCGATTGACCGAGCGACTGTTGGTCGCGCGTTGCGCGAAGTCGGGCTCGGCCCGTTTATTGATTCGGCGGCCAAGGGCATCGAGACTCCGGTGAACGAGCGAGGCGGCGGGCTTTCCGTCGGCCAGCGGCAACTGGTGAGCTTCGCTCGCGCGCTGGCGCACAATCCGAAATTCCTGATCCTCGATGAAGCCACCTCGAGCGTCGATACCAAGACGGAGCTGTTAATTCGCGAGGCCCTCGACCGCTTGCTCACCGGGCGCACGGCGGTGGTAATCGCCCATCGCCTGAGCACAATTCAGCACGCGCACAAGATTCTCGTCTTTCACAAGGGGCGGCTTCGCGAGCAGGGCTCGCACCAGGAACTTCTGGCGCTGCGCGGCATTTACCACCGCCTGTATCAGTTGCAGTACAAGGAACAAGAGCTGGAGCTTTCCGTCCCCGGTCCCGCGGCAAGTGGATTCACGCAGTCCATGCCCGCCGATGACTAAACGGCTGGCGCGTCGCCGCAACCCGGGGCCATCTGATCTCGCAATCGAGTTTTCTCCGCCAGCGAACGCCGCCGTCGCATGAGTGCGCCCACCATCCTAATTTCCGCTGGTGAAGCGTCGAGTGACATGTATGCGGCGCGCATCGTGAAGGCCATGCGAGAGCAGACCGGCGCACAATTTTTCGGCATGGGCGGTCCGCGGATGGCCGAAGCGGGCGTCGAGCTGATTGCGGACTACCACGAAGTGGCTGTGGTGGGGATTGCCGAGGTGTTGCACAAGATTCCGACCGTGGTGCGCGTACAGAACCGTCTGGCGCGCGAGGCTGCGAGGCGGAAGGCATCTTTGGCAATCCTGGTGGATTCTCCAGGGACACATCTTGGTGTCGCGCGCCGGCTGAAAAATCGGGGCATCCCGGTCGGCTATTTCATCGGGCCGCAAATCTGGGCTTGGAGACCGGGACGTGTGCGCGTGGTCAAGCGGCTCGTGAAGCAGATGGTGGTGATATTTCCATTCGAGGAGCAAATCTATCGAGAAGCGGGCGTGCCGGTGAGTTTCGTCGGGCATCCGCTAGCCGACGTGGTACACGCGACAATGCCGCGCGCCCAATTTGCTGCGCGGCACGGATTGGATAAGGAGCGACCGATCATTGCGCTTTTGCCGGGCAGCCGACGCAAAGAGATCGCGCAGCACTACCGGACCATTCTCGAAGCGTGCGTGCAAATCGCCCGCCAGCACCAGCAGCATGGTGTGGTTCAGTTCGTCCACGCAGCAGCTCCAGGAATCGATTTGCAGCCGTTCGCTGAATACGAACGATCGCTCGGAATCGACATCCGGCATGTGGAAGGCGCCGTGTACGATGTACTGGCGTCAGCCGATTGCGCCATTGTGGCTAGCGGGACGGCCACCGTGGAAGCGGCGCTCCTCGGGACTCCGATGGTGGTGATCTACCGCGTAGCGCCCCTGACGGCCGCCATCCTGCGCCATATGGTGAGCACCCAGAACTTCGGCATGGTCAATCTGATCGCCGGAAGGCGCGTGGCACCCGAGCTCATCCAAGATGGGTTCACGCCATCGAATGTGGCTACCGAAATCGGGCGATTGCTCGACTCGGAGAGCGCTCGTGATGAGATGAAACGCGGGCTCGCCGGCGTTCGCGAAAAGCTCGGCTCCGGCGGAGCAATCGAGCGGGCTGCGGAGATCTTTAGGGTGATGCTGCAAAGCCCGTAAGCTTGGGCAACTGCAGGAGCTTATCTGGTATCTTAGCAGCCTGAGGTTTTTCCCGTGTCTCGCGAGACGCGACTCCTGAACCAAATGTGGCGGCCGGCCGCAGTTCTCCTGCTTTTATTTCTGGCGGCGCGTGTTGCGCCGGCGCAAGCGCCTCGTGCGTTTCCCTTTCGCGCGACCAATTACAACGTTGAAGTAATCGTCTATCCTGACCAAAAGACCATTTCTGCCGAGGCGACCGTTGACTTCGTGGCCAACCAGGTCTCGCGGACGGTCTCAGTGGAATTACATCCAGACCTACGGGTCACATCGGTAAAAACGGCATCGGGCCAGTCGCTCTCCTTCGATCGCGACGGCGAATCTCCCCTGCTGATGAGCGTGGAGTTGCCCCGCGAGGCCACGCCAGGAGATAAAGTGTCGCTGACTTTCGAGTACGCCGGCTCGGTTTCGAGCTTGGACGATAGCCCTACAAAGGGCGTGCGCCTTGCGTCGGTTGATAAGGATTCCGCGTACCTGTTACTGCCCGCGCGCTGGTTCCCGCTTACGAATTACCCTTCGAATCGGTACACCGGCACTTTCAACATCATCGTTCCAAGCAGCTTCGCCGTCGTCGGCACTGGTAAAGCGGATGCGCCCACCATCCGTGCCGGAATAGGCCCAGACGCGCCGCAGCAGGCGTCCTACGTATTTCACTGCGACCAGGCATCTCCTGCGGGATCGTTCGTCGCGGGGAGCCTGAAACTTTCGCCCGTTTCCGCGCAGGGCTATCACTTTTCGATTTACACGCCGCCGGCGTGGGCGTCGACTGCGGGAGATTATGGCAATACGCTCGCAATGGTCATGAGCGACCTTTCCGACGAGTTTGGCGCCCTGCAGGGTGACGGTCCCGGCGCGCCGAACCTGACCGTGGCGCAAATGCCGGACGGATCGCTCGACGGATATTCCGCACCGGGGCTTCTGCTGGTGAGTGCTCGGCAGTGGGCTGTCAAGCCGAATGGAAGTCTGCTGGCGCAGCTTGCCGCCGGCCAGTGGTGGGGCGACAGCGTCCTGCCTGCGACGGCAGCCGACGTCTGGCTCACCGATGGTTTGTCGCGTTACTCGGCAGCGGTCTACGCGGAGCAGGCAGACGGCGTGTCGGGTCTACATCGCGAACTCAGTGAATTTGCCATTGGCGCCCTGATGTACGACGATGCTGGCCCGATCGCACAAGCGCAGCGCTTGGACGCGTATTCCGACCAGTACGATTCCGTGGTGGAAAACAAGGGCGCCATGGTGTTCCATATGCTCCGCACGGAAATGGGCGACGATGCGTTCACGTCGTTGCTCCATGACTTTTACAGCCAGCACGCCGGGAAGGCTGCGTCGATCGACGATTTCGAACAACTAGCTGCGCAAAAACTTCCGCCGCCAAAGCCAAACGAGCCGGCGGTAAATTTGGTGGCGTTTTTCTCTCAATGGCTCAATTCGACGGGCATTCCGGAATTCAACCTGGAATACATTGTGTATCGCACCGCCAAAGGATTCAAAGTGGTCGGGAAGATCCATCAGCCCCTGGACACGTTCCGCATGCCGGTTGACGTCCAGGTGCAGACGGAAGGCAATCCGGTCAACAAGAGCATTCTGGTGGATGGCACCACCACCGAATTTGAAGTGGACACGTTCGGGCGGCCGACTCCGGACGGCATCAGCATCGACCCCAACGACAATCTACTGAAGTCCACGCCGCAATTGCGAGTGCGCGCGATTGTTGCGCGCGGTGAGTCCTACGCCGCCGTAGGCCAATATTACGAAGCGGTTCAGGAATATCAGCAGGCGCTGGAGATCAAACCGGATTACTCGCTGGCGCATTTCCGCGAAGGCGAGGCCATGTTCTATCAGAAGAATTATCAGGCGGCAGCCAACGCATTCCGCTCGGCGCTGGGTGGAGACCTGGACCCGAAGTGGATCGCCGTCTGGAGCCACATTTACATCGGAAAGATTTATGACTTGCTCGGACAGCGCGAGCGCGCTGTGAACGAGTACAGCCTAGCGGAACACACACACGACGATACGGCCGGCGCGCAACAGGAAGCCGCGCTATATATCAAGGCGCCGTATAAAGGCGACACCGTCGCACCGCCGACCTCCACCGGAAAAGCGTCGGTACCTGCGACTCCAGCGGCGAAAAGCAACCCTTCGCAGAGCAACGAGCCGGTTCTGAAACGCCGCACGGACAACAATTAATTGGCCTTGAGTTCGATTCGTTTGTCGCCCCACAGGTAAAAGCTCGCCCGATTTTTGAGCAGCAATCGCCGGTTGGACTATTTGGCGGAAGCGCCCTTGGCCTTTACGTCGGCAAACACTCCTTGGAAAGCAGCGAGCGCTTCTTTGTCGTACAAGACGAAGTAAATCTTCTCGATCGTAGTTTCTTCGTCAAGGTGACGCAACGACTCGCGGAGCATGATTTCCGCGCATTCGCGCACTGGAAATTCGGCGATGCCGGTGCCGACGGCCGGAAAAGCGATGGTTTTGAGGCCGTTTTGCGCGGCGATGCGTAATGCGTGCGCGGTGGAACTGCGCAACGTGAACGCCGACGTTCGTCCTCCGAGTTCCATGCTGGCCGCGTGGATCACGTGGCGCGCCTTCAGCTTTCCCGCGGAGGTAATCGCCGCGCCGCCTAGAGGAATTGTTCCGATCTGGTCGCATTCAGACTGGATTTGAGGACCGCCTCTGCGACGGATCGCACCGGCCACGCCGCCGCCTAATTTCAGGTCATTGTTGGCGGCGTTGACGATCGCGTCGGTGTCCATTTCCGTCAGATCGCCTTGCAGGATTTCGATTTTGTCGCTAGCGGTCATATCCGGTGGGATTCTTTCCGAGCCGCCGCCACATCGGTTGATTCGGTGATAACTCTCACTTCCAGTCCGATCCGGCGGGCAAAGTTGATGCAATCCTGCACGGTGCGTTCGTCTGTTTTCAACGCGCGCACAATCTCGAGGGCGTCACTGCGCCCCGCCAGTTTCTGGATGCGCAAGCCAACGCAACGTTCCGGGCAGTTGGTCATCTCCGCCAAGTCGGCAATGGAAATCGAGTGGGATGTGCTTGCCAAGATCGCTTCGGGTTTCGCAAATTTGTCAAAAATGGTGAAGATTTCGAGTTGCAACTCCGCTTCTTCGGGCGCGGCGTCGATCAAAAGGTCGGCTCCTCCAAAGATTTCGTTAATGGAGTGGGCGGTGGAAAGATTTGCCGCGACCACGCTTGCGCGACGCGCATCCATTTCACCGCGAGCTGCAGCCGCTGCCAAGGCAACCGAAATACCCGCGGTACCCTCGGCCAGCCGCGATTCCGACATGTCTTCGAGAATCACCCGATAGCCGCCCAGCAACGCCAGACGGGCGATTTCCCGGCCCTTGGCTCCCGCGCCCACGACCCCGATCGTTTGAACGCGATCCATTGCGCGGGCGCACCCAATCACAATTTTCTGATTTCCGGCTCGTTGAAGCCCAGCACCACGCGCCTGCCTGCGACGATCAGCGGCCGGCGAATCAGGTTCGGCACCTTGCTCATCAGCCGAATCGCTTCCTTGCGAGATGGCGGCTTCAACTTCATCTTTTTGCGCCGGAAAAGATCGTTGCGGGAATTCAAGAAATCGGTGTAATCGCGCGGGCCGATCAGCTTTTCCAACTCCGCGGCGCTTAGGTGCTCTTTCGCGAGATCGCGAAAATAGAGCTGGAATCCGCGCCGTTCCATGAATTTCCTGGCCTTGCGGCAGGTAGTGCAAGCTGGCTTATAAAGGAACAGCACCTTCTTGCCCGTCTTTTTAGCGGGCTTCGTCGCGCCCGTTTTGTTCGCCGTCGTCATTTCGCTCTCCTCATGCGAATGCTTATCAATAGCGCGGTACGTTCGGATCTACTTCTGAAGACCAGCGATCGATGCCACCGGCCATCGACCGGGCTGCGTCGATTCCTTGCGAGCGCAGCCATTCGGCCGCATCGAGGCTGCGAATCCCGTGATGGCAGTAGAGCACGATCGGGCCGGCACCTGCCAAGCGGGAAACATTCGCCGGAATCTGGCGCAAAGGAATCAGGAGACTGTCTTCGATCCGCGCCGCATCATGCTCCCACGGCTCGCGCACATCCACCAGCAGAAAACTCTCTTTGCGGTGGCGCATCTGCTGCACCTCGCGCGGCGAAATTTCGATAGCATCAGGTGCTTCGCTCATCCGACCATGATTGTGACGAACTGCGTTGTCCGATTGCAAGGTGGTAAAGCATTCAAAATTGTGAGTAGTCCAAACCGGATGCTTGCCAGGTGAGGTTAGTGCCCCTTGAAATTCGGCGGACGCTTCTCGAAAAATGCCGCTAATCCCTCGGCGCAATCGTCGGAAAGGAAGCAGTGGATTTGCAAACGATTTTCTTCGTCGAGAGCTTCTTCGAGTTGTCGATGAGAATCTCCGATCATCGTGCGCTTCACGTCCCGAAACGCCAGAGGCGGACCGGCTGCAACGGCTTGGGCCAGTTCCTGCACGTCCCGTTCAAACTCGTCGTGCGGACACACCCGGCACAAGATTCCGATTCGGCAAGCCTCCGCCGCAGAAATCTGCTCGGAGGTGTAAAACATTTCCGACGCGCGCGCCAGCCCGACCAACCGGGGCAGAAAAAAAGTAGCTCCGAAAGCCGGGTAGAGGCCGACTTGCGCATATCCCTGATCGAAAGTCGCTTCTTCAGACGCAATGCGCAGGTCGCAAGCAAGCGCAAGACTCATCCCGCCTCCGGCTGCGGGGCCGTTCACTGCGGCAATCACGACCTTGGGCATAGCCGCGATGGCCAGGCACACCTCTTTCCCGAGATTCAGCAGCTCCTGCAGATCGTGAACTGATTTGCGAGAACGCGCCTCGCGGATGTAGTCAAGATCCCCTCCCGCGCAAAATCCGCGCCCAGCGCCGGTGATGACGACCGCCTTCACTGACCGATCATCTCCCGCGCGCAGCAAGGCATGAACCAGGGCGCCGCACAGCTCCGGATTGAACGCATTCAGCTTGTCCGGACGATTCAGGCGCAGGGTCAGTACCGGCCCGGAACGTTCCTCGTGCACAAGCAAACTCGCGCTCTGTTGCGTTTCTCCCATGCGTACACGCGCTCCCTGGGCGAACGCTTGGTACTGCAGCGGACTCCTAGTCTTTGAGGTCTTTTAACAGATCGGCGAGCTTTTTGAAATACCGCTTCTTCACGGCCAGTGAGGTGCCGGCGTTTTGGCCACTGGTGGAAGGAAGCACAAAGACCGAGGCTCCATAGAGGCGGTCCTTCTGCAGACCCAGCTTGCAGCTTCGCCCGGTGAATTTCTCGTAGGCGGTTTTGCCGTTGAAGGCGAGTACGCGCGGATGCAAATCCTCGAGTTTCTGTGCCAGCAGGACGCGGCCTTCGGCGAATTCCTGGCGTTCGATCTCTTCGACGCCTCGCGTGGGCCGCTTGACGAGATCGGTCATACCAATGCCGAACTCGATGATGCGGCGGTCTTCGTCGTAGCTCAGAGGCTCTGGAATCACGCCGGATTCGTAGAGTATGGGCCAGAACAAGTTAGTGCGCCCGGCATAGTAATGGCCCACTCGGGCGGAGCGGTCGCTGGGGTTGATTCCTACCAGCACCATTTTCATACCTTTGCGCAAGTAATCGGGAAGCGTCCGCATGTGCTCTAAGGTTATCTCGATTGTGGCGGAAGTTTACTGCCGTTCTCGGGGGCGTTGCCCTGTCGTGTACGTCGCCGGCCAGCCGCAATTCGGCGCAATCTTGCAGCGATGGAGCCTCGGTATTCGGCCGCTGCGACAAACTTGTGTTACCATTTGTTTTGCAGAGTTTGATGATGAATTCTCCAAAACTCAATCCGGCGCAGCCTACGCTCCTGCCATCTCAGGTGGTCAAGGATGACGAATCCGCCCTGGTCGGCGCCGCAAAATCTGGTGACATAACGGCGTTCGAAACGCTCGTGGGCCGCTACGAGCGCAAAATATTCCGCCTAACCCAAAATATCACCCAAAATCGCGAAGATGCGGAAGACGCCATGCAGGAGGCGTTCCTTAAAGCCTACGAGCATCTCCCGGATTTTCAAGGCAACTCGCGATTTTATACGTGGCTGGTGCGAATCGCCGTCAACCAAGCGCTGATGAAGTTGCGCCGGCGGCGAAACAATATCGTCTCGCTGGACGAGGAAGTCGACACCGGCGAGGACACCATGCCCCGTGAAGTCGAAGATTGGGGGCCGTCGCCCGAGGAGCGTTATCAGCAATCCGAGCTTGGCGACATTCTCTCCAAGGTGATCGGAGATCTCGATCCCGCTTTCCGAATCGTCTTTCAGCTCCGCGACATCGAACAATTGTCAACCGAGGAGACGGCGGAAGCGTTGGGGCTTTCCATTCCCGCGGTTAAATCGAGGTTATTGCGCGCGCGGCTCAAATTGCGCCACAATCTGAATCACTATTTTCGGCGAGGGGTAACTACGTGAAGTGTAAGGACATTGTAAAAGAGCTGGCCGATTACCTGGATGAGGATCTCGACGCGTCTCTCCGGCAGTCCATCGAACAGCACTTGGATAAATGCAAAGACTGCCGCTTAGTGGTGGATACGACCAAGCAAACGATTCAAATCTATTGCAATTCCGAGCCAGCTCCGCTGCCGGCCGAAACCCGATCGAGATTGCACGACGCCTTGGCGAAGCGGCTGCATCCGACTCCCTGAACAGTTATACGAAACCGTTATACGCCCCGCCCTTCCGCTGAACGAGCTTCGTTAGCCCACAAAGGCATTTCTTTCCCGATTCCCCGCTGCCGAGCCATTTCGTAAATTCGCCCTGCGGTCACGACGTCTTCGATGGCGATTCCATTCGATTTGAACAATGTGATCTGATCGCGACTCGTGCGGCCTGGAATCTCCCCCGAAACGATTTGCGATAATTCGCGGACGTTCGCCCACTTCGAAGGGTCGTCGCCATACGCGTTGATCAAGTCTCCCGATTCCCGGCGTGATTGCTCGGGCGAATCCGCCGCGACGATCTCTGCGCGCAGCACCGCCTCGGCGTCGATTTCGCTCTTATGCGCCACGTTGATGCCCATGGCGTTGATGTGCGTGCCGGTCGCAAGCCAGCGGCCCTCTAGGACCGGGTGCGTGGCCGTGGTAGCTGTTACGATTATGTCCGCGCCGCGCACGGCCTCTTCGGCGGACGCGACCGCTGTTACGTTGACTCCAATCCGCTCGGACATTTCCGATGCAAATCGCTCGCGCCTTTGCGCGTCGCGGCTGTACGCGCGAATACGATCCAGTTTACGCACGCAGGCGACGGCTTCGAGCTGCGTTCGAGCTTGGGAGCCGGTGCCAATAATGCCAGCCGTGCGTGCATCCTCCCGCGCCATGAATTTCGTTGCCACTCCGCTCGCCGCTCCAGTGCGCACCTGGCCCAGGTAATCGGCCTCGATCAGGGCCACCAGATCTCCTGACTCCGCTCTGAACAGCGGCACGATGAACCGCGCCGTGCCTTTCGCAATCGAGTAGATCTTCAGCCCCAGATAGCCGCCTTCCGCATCCGACGCGGCCATGTAATTGAGTATTGTCTTCCCCGGCACAAGCAATCGCTGGCGAGAATGATTCGTTGCCGCACCCCCCGCCAGCCGTCGGAATGAAGTCTCCACCAGCTCGATCGCCAAGGGCATTTTCAAAATGCTTCGTACGTCCGATTCCGTCAGATACAGGGCCATTGACGCGTCACCTCCGGAAGCGCCTGGTTCTAATTTCAAGATGTCAACGGTATCAAAAATTGATGCGGTATCGAAGGACGCGCCCCTCCGGGGTGTCGAGCACCAAAAGCTCGTTTCGCAGGCTGGCTGCGATCGGCGGAGCGGGCCGGCTGCCCTGTCCCAGTTCCGGCGAAAGATCCACATCTGCTTTGGGCGTTCCGTCGGCGGACCAGACGTGCAGCATTCGCCCATCATCGTCCATAGCGAAAACGTACTTCTGCGACGCGGCGATCTCGTCACTCAATTTGCGACCGCCGCCGTTGAGGCTCGCGTCTATCTCCGAGAGAAAGTGGCCGTCGCCGGAAAAGTGAAAGATGCGGTTCGCCGCGGGATCGACAAAATACAACGAGCCATCGGGCGCTCCGGTCATCGCCGCGGCGCGGATGCGCTCGTTCGGTACGTTTGCTGACGGCTGCCATTCCCGGACCAATCTGAAGCGCGGCGTGTACGTAAAAACTTTGCGACGTTCGGAATCGAACAGATAGATGAGCCCGTCATCGTCAACCGCCACGTCCAGCGTGTTTTCGGTGTTCACCCGAAGTTGCCCGCGCAGGGTACGCAGCCGAATTCCGCTGGGCAGGTAAATCGTTAGCGTGCCCCGGCTCGTGTCCGTCACGTAAATGGCGCCCCCGCTATCGACCGCTATCGCCTGTGGAGCTTTTAACCCCGGATCCTGAAAGGAGAGATGCGGAACGCCGCCCGGGCCAAACTTATCGATGAAATGGCTGCCGTCGTCGGCAATGTAGATGTTGCCGAGAGTATCGGTCGTGATGCAGGTCGGGTCGTCCAGTTGTCCCGGACCGTTGCCCTTCGAGCCCCATTGCCCAATGTATTCAACGGGAGGTAGCGTCGCCGGTTGCGCCTCCGCCCGGATGGTTCGCTGGGTGCAGCCGCCGAATGCCATGGCACAAACGATTACGGCTCCGACCGCGCCGATCGATCGGACAAAACTGGCGGGGGGCCTAAAAAGTTCGACGCGTCTAAAATTTCCACATCTTTTGAAGATAGAAAAAGAAGACACGCCTCGAAGGCTATCCATGAATGCGCTTTCGATTTTCGTTCTGCGCGTCGGCGATTTTCTGTCTCCGGACGATCGTCTCCTCCAGCCGATAGACGGCTTGCTCTGGCGTCCCGGTGCTTCGGTCTTCAAACGAAAAAGCCGCGGAATCGGGAGTCAATTGCTTCACGCGAATCGGCAACTCGCCGCATACGCCGCTCTCCACGTAAGCCGTTTCGTACTGCTGCTTTTTCTTGCTCCAGGTGTAGACTCGCAGCATCGTGAAGTCGCACGGTTGCCCTTCCTCGCCACGCGTTCCCACCAAGAGAAACTGTGGCTTCATGTATCCGTTGCTGCCACGGACTTGATCCAGCTGAAACCAGGCGACGGGACGCATATCGGCCGAGCTCGCGTAATCGTAAAGCGCCTCCGGCAAATCCAGTTGGACGAAGCGGCCCAGCAGCCAGCCCGAAACTGCGGTCTTATCTGCAAGGTGCGCGCGAACGAGCCACCAGTCTTCTTTGCGCGTCACCGCAGGGGCGCCCGCCGAGTCGGTTTGATCCACTTGCTGCACGGCTACGCCAGGGACGTCCAGCGCCTGCCGCTCAAACATCTCCACCGGCACCATCTTGCCGAGCTGCCGGATACGCGGAGCGCTGCGGCCCGGCGCGATGTGTAAATTCGTGAGGACCGCGGTGTGGCCCACGGCTTCCACAGGCATTTTCTCAGTTTGGCGATCCAACTGTTTGGTTTTGTCCCAAAATTCCGAGGTGAGCAAATCAGATTCGTTGATCCAGCCGACCGTTCCGCCAGCAGTGCGAACTTTTACGTTGTCGTCGAAGCGCTGAAGAACGTCCAGCCGCTCACCGTAGTCAAGCCTGGCAATCGGTTCCCGAACTGCGGCGACGGTGTCCCAGACGGTTACTCCGCGATTGGCTGCGTAGCCGATCTCTACAGGCTGTTTCTTGCGCCGATGCAGATAGACGCCCGTGCCAACCACCGAAACCAATAACAGACCAAGCAATATTTTTCGCATCGAAACAACCTGCCCCGCGCAGCTTCCGCGAAGCGTAAAATTCCGAATTCCTGTTCTCGATAACCTAGGATTCTACACGAAACGGCGCCGGCCATTCTGTTACAATCTCGCACGCCCGTCCGAATTTCTGCGCATTTTGCTGAGGGGGAGATGATCGGAATGCGGAGTCTGGAAGGACTAAAACCGCTCGGCTTGCTGGTCTTGCGAGTCGCGACCGGACTGATTTTCGTACACTATGGTTATCCAAAGCTCTTCGTGCATTCACGAAGCACAGTCACGTGGTTCGCGCAGCACGGATTTCCGGGCTATTTTGGCTATATATCGGGCGTGCTGGAGTTCTTCGGCGGGCTTATGCTGATCGCGGGACTTTTTACGCGCATCGCAGGACTGCTGCTGGCATTGGAGATGGCCGTGGCGCTCTGGCGCGTCCATGGGCTGCTATCCCGCCCGCTCGCGGTGCAAAATTACCAATTTCCGCTGATGATGGGAGTTGCCGCGTTCGCGTTGGCCACCATTGGCGCCGGAGCGCTTTCGTTCGATCAGGTTTTCTTCCGCGAAACGCCGCGCAAATCCGCCCGCTCAGCGAAGGTTCGCGCTTAGGGTGGCGCAAAGCCAGAGTCTAGGCCGCGGAATGCGAATTCGGCTCGTGCGGCGGCGGCGTAGCCGTGACGGGCAGCGGCGCCTGCGGAATCACGATCCACGCCACGAAATAACCGATGAAGGCAGGCACCAGCGGCACCGGCATGAGCACCAGCAGAATCCAGATCAAGCGAACCAGGGTCGAGTCGATCTCCAGATATTCCGCGATGCCGCCGCAAACGCCCGCGATCTTGCGATCGATCACCGAGCGCATCAATCTGCGCGACGCACGCGGCGCCCCAGCTGACGCGCAATGCTGCCTGGCGCCACAGAAATAGCAGAAATTCGAGTAATCAGCGATATCTCGCTGGCAGTGGGCGCAAACCATTTTCTTCACCTCCGTCGGACGGGTATGTACCTGCCCTCATCCGAGGATACGCACGAACCTCTGACAAAGTTTCCCGATCCCCGTGAAAAGAGACGCAAAGAGCGTTGCGCGACTACTAATAGTTGCAGAGCTCGCGCGCCACGCGCACGATGTCACTCTTTTGCGGCAAAATAACGTTCTCAAGCTCCGGATTATAGGCGCAGAACGTGTCCGTAGCCGCGACGCGACGCACCGGAGCGTCTAGCCGGTCGAACAATTCCTCGCCTATTCGCGCCGCGATTTCGGCGCCATATCCCCACGTCCGCCAATCCTCATAGGCGACGATTGCGCGGCTGGTTTTAGTCACGCTTATGGCAATCGCATCCCAATCATAGGGACTGAGCGAACGCAGATCGATAATCTCCGCCGAAATTCCATCATGCGCGAGTTCCATCGCGGCCAGTTCAGCCCGATGCACCAGCGCGCCATAGGTGATCACGCTGACGTCTGTCCCTTCACGCGCCACGCGTGCTTTACCGAACGGGATTGTAAAATCGGGCCCCGGATATATCGCCCGATTGTAGGGCTGCCTGTAAAGATGCTTGTGCTCGAGGAACATGACGGGATCGTCGGATCGAATCGCGGTGCGCAGTAGGCCGCAAGTGTCTTCGGCGGTAGATGGCATCACCACACGCAGCCCCGGCACATGGGTAAACGTCACCTCACCCGACTGGCTGTGGTACATCGCGCCGCCGCCCAAATATCCGCCGGTTGCCACGCGCACGATCACCGGCGCCTTGAAATGTCCGTTGGAGCGCCACCGGATGGTGGCCAGTTCATTGCGCAGCTGCATCATCGCCGGCCAGATGTAATCGAAAAACTGAATTTCGACCACCGGCTTCAGCCCGCGCACGGCCATTCCAAGCGCTCGCCCAATAATAGCCGCTTCGGCGATCGGCGAGTTGAACACCCGCCGCGAGCCGTGTTTCCGCTGCAATCCGGCCGTGGCTTTAAAGACGCCGCCCTTGCCCTTTACCAGCGCTAGATGATCTTCGCGAGTGCAATCAGCAACGTCCTCGCCAAAAATCACCACGCGTTCATCGCGCTCCATTTCGTCCGTGAGCGTGGCCGCGACCATCTCCACCATGGTTTTGGGCAGCCCCGAAGGCTGCGGAATAGATTCGAACTGCTTCGAAGTAGGATCTATATCGGGTGAATAAACGTTGACGTAAATCGAGTCGGCCGAAGGCCCTGTGGCCGCCAGAGCGCGATCGGTAGCTTCCAGAATCTCGCGCTCGACTTCGGCCTCGATCGCTTCCATCTCTGAACCTTCCAGAATTCCCTCGCGCACCAGGAACAGGCCAAATTTCGGCAGCGGATCACGATGCGCTTCTTCCTCACGGTCCTCCGGCGATTTATAGAGCTTTTCGTCGTCGGAAAGTGAGTGCGAGTAAGGGCGCGTGACGTGAGCGTGGACGAATGCTGGGCCGCGCCGCTCGCGGCAGTGGCTCACCGCGCGGCGCAGCGTGTCGTAACTCGCCAGCGGATCGGTGCCGTCGCATTCCGCGACCATCAAATCCGGGAAATTCGCCACCAGCTTCGAGATGCTGCCGCCCGCGGTCTGCGCCTCCACAGGAACGGAAATAGCGTAGCCGTTGTCTTCGATCAGGAATAACACTGGCACTTTTCGCAGCGAGGCCGCGTTCAGCGCTTCGAAGAACTCGCCTTCACTCGTCGAACCGTCGCCGCCAGAAACATACGCGATCTCGTCGCGATGCCAGGTAACCGCTTCGCCGAGCGGCGCCTTGCGAGCCTGCTCTAATGCTTTGGGGTCGTGATCGTAATAAAGGGCGGCTTCCGCCGAACCGACGGCGTGAAGATACTGCATGCCGGTGGCCGAAGCGCTCGCCACGATATTCAGCTGCTTACTCCCCCAATGCGAAGGCATCTGCCGCCCCGCGGACGAAGGATCGTCGGCCGCGCCAACCGCTTGCAGCAGCATCTCGTGCGGCGTGACACCCAGCATCAGCATCAGGGCGCGGTCGCGATAATAAGGAAAAAACCAGTCGTATCGTGGCTTCAACAGCAACCCAGCCGCAGCCAACACTGCTTCGTGGCCCGCGCCACTGATCTGAAAGAAGGTGCGATTTTGCCGCTTTAGCTGGATTTCGCGGTCATCTAACCGCCGCGAAAGGAACATCGTGCGGTATAGGCGCACGAGCGCATCGCGGTCAAGACCTTGATACTTCGATGAATCCACTTGGGATGTTTTTACCCTCACCTGAGAGGGCATGCGGTGTGCCTCCGGCGGAGAGGTTCGCCGATCAGGTTTCTTGCACGCCATTATAGCCACAATCGGGCCACTCGGCGCAAATCAGGGAAAACCTGATTTCCTTTACATGGTTTTTGGGGACTCCAATTGAGCGCAATGAGATGGCGCGTTCGGATGTGGCAAACCCTGGCGCTGGGGTGTCCTAAATGCCTTGACGTCTCGACGGCTTCCCTTACGCCGTTGGAGCGTTCGCGTTAGCTTGCGGTGGATTAAACCGACCGCATCGTCCGCGCATGCCTTGGCGAAACTTCTCGCGCTCTTCGGGCGTCATGCCTTCCCAGCGCGCCATCATGCGCTGCCGCCAGCCCCAATGCATGCCCGCGCCGCTTCGAAAGCCTGTCAACAAAATCTTGCTCAGCACCAGAATACCTAGCGCCTGGAGGTAGCCGATCCGGTGCCAGCCAAAAAGCGCCGGAAAAAGCCAATTCCAGAGTCCCATCACCGCCAGCGCAAACGCGGCGATGAAAACCGACGCGATCAACACAAAACGAAGCATTCGAAAAATCCAGTTTCCTCTCATGTTCTGCTCCTCAGCCATGTACAAAATCGTCGTAAATCGATTGCAGCCGCTCGCGCAGGTGCAGCACCGCGTGATGCTTCCGCGAAAGTAGCGCGCTGACGCTCACGCCGGATTCCTCCGCAATCTCCTTGAAGCTGCGGCCCATCAGCTCGTGCGCAATGAAGACCTCGCGCTGTTCTTCCGGCAATTCCGCAAGCGCCTCTTCTAGCTCTTCGAGCAATACACCGCGCGCGTAGGCGGCTTCCGGGCCGCCATCGGGTGACGGCAGCAAGTCCTCGGGCCATAGAGTCTCGCCAAGCTCATTGGCCGTCGGCCGAACAGAGCGCGGCGCCTCGCGATTCGTTCGCCGAAATAGGTCGATGATACGGTTGCGAGCCATCCGGAAAAGCCACGCAGTAGCTTCCTCGATGGGCTTCATCGTGCTGTACGCTTCCGCCAGCTCGCAGAAGACGTCCTGCAGAATGTCTTCCGCGTCAGCGCGATCCGGCACGCGCCTCCGAATAAAATTCCGCAGCCTTACCAGATCGCGCGCAACGGTTTCGTCGAGCCGTCGCTCGCGTTCGGCCACCGGCCACCGTCTCTTGAGCGCCGCGTCCATCTACTTATGTAAACGCTTGAGCCCCGGAAATATTGCAAAGCAAGTTGATCCCTGCCTCAGGGTTACTGAACGCGAGCCGTAGCTCCTCCCGAGACTCTTCCGCCCAAAATGTATAAGATTGAATACATTGACATCGCGCCGCTCACGGGCTATCTACAGAGTTTGGTTTCCACGCTCGTTCGGAAGGTGCCGGCGAGACACACTGCTTCGCTTCATGTCCGGCGCGGTCGTAATATCTGCGGATGGAGGACGGCCAATGGTCATCGACGTTCACGGACATCTCACAGCTCCCGATTCTCTGTACGTTTACAAAGCGAACGTGTTGTCGCATCGCGGCTCGCACGGCCGCGGCAAAGTGGAAGTCAGCGACGACGAGATGATCGCCTTCCTCATGAAACCCACATTCGGCACGGGCAAGTCGCATTTCGAGCTGCTGAAGGAAGTCGGCACGGACATGCAGATGCTTTCACCCCGTCCTTACCAGATGATGCAGGCGGAAAAACCAGCCAAGGTTTCGCAGTGGTTCATCGAGGAGTGCAACAACCTGGTGGCCCAGCAGTGCCGATTGTTCCCCCAAGTATTTCGTGGCGTCTGCGGATTGCCGCAAACGCCCGGAGTCAGCCCCCAAAATTGCGTCGCCGAATTGGAGCGCTGTGTGAAACAGTTTGGCTTCGTCGGCTGCTTGATCAATCCCGATCCCAGCGAAGCCACGAACTACGACACGCCCGGCATGGGCGATGAATTCTGGTACCCGCTCTATGAAAAGTTGGTGGAGCTGGACGTTCCCGGCTACATTCACGGCGCCGGCTGCCGCTCGCCGCGCCACAGCTACTCGCTTCATTTCATCAACGAAGAAACGATTTCGGTGGTCTCGCTCGTCAATTCGCGCGTGTTTCAGGATTTTCCGAAGCTGAAAATCGTCTGCTCGCATGGAGGCGGCGCAGTTCCCTACCACATCGGCCGCTTCATCGCGCCCACGATGCGCCGTGGCGCGCAAAGCAATTTCATGGATAACCTGCGCAAAATGTATTTCGACACAGTTCTGTACACGCCTCTTGCGTGTGAGCTGCTCATCAAAACCGTAGGTGCGGGTCGCTGCGTCTTTGGAACAGAACGCCCCGGAGTGGGCACCGCCAAGGATCCAAAGACCGGCAGATGGATGGACGATGTGCGCTCCTACATCGAAGCCTTCGAATGGCTCAGCGCCGCGGACAAGAAAACAATTTTCGAAGACAACGCCAAGAAACTATTCCGAGTCCAAGTAGGCGCGATCGCCGCATAGCTGCGGCGCCGCTCGGAAATTTGCACTAAGAAAAGGCCAACATAGAATGCCCGTCCCTTACCGGGCCGACAACGTCGGCAGCTTTCTCAGACCCAAAGAACTCATCGAAGCACGCCGCGCCGATCCTCCGAATCCCGAGCGCCTGCGCGAGATCGAAGATCAGGCAATCTTGCGCGTGCTCGCCAAGCAGAAAGAACTCGGCTTTAGCATCTTTACCGACGGCGAATTTCGCCGCAGCAATTTCATGGGCGATTTTACCGACGCCGTCGAGGGATTCAACTTCAGCGAGGGCCTCTCGCGCACCTGGTCCGGCCAGCAACCCGGACAGCGCATGCAGGGGCCTGTTCGCGGCATCGTGACGGAAAAGCTGCGCGTGGTACGCCCGCTTACCGGGCACGAGCTGCCGTTCATGAAGCAGCACAGTCCCGGCGATATAAAAATGACGCTGCCGAGCGCCACGCAGTTCCCTTCCATCGCGTTTAAATTCGGCGTCACCGACAAAGTCTACAAAGATCACTCCGCGCTGCTTTGGGACATCGTCGAGATCATCAAGGCGGAAATGGCGCGTCTGGCCGCCGAAGGCGTGAAATATATTCAGATCGACGCGCCGCGCTACAGCTACTACATGGACCCAAAGTGGCGCGATTGGATTCGCGAAAACATGCGCACCGATCCCGAAGGCGCGCTCGCAGAGGCTGTGAAGGCCGATAACGCGTGCCTGCAAGCTGCGCGCAAGCCTGGCGTCACACTGGCGATTCACCTGTGCCGCGGCAACAGCCGCAGTCACTGGTATGCGGAAGGCGGCTACGACGCCGTTGCCGAAAAGCTTTTCGGAACGCTCAACGTGGACCGATTTCTGCTCGAATACGACGACCCGCGCTCCGGCACCTTCGAGCCGCTGCGCTTCATTCCGCGGGACAAAGTGGTCGTGCTCGGGCTGATCAGCTCGAAAGTGGCGCAGCTCGAAAACGGCGATGACGTTGTAAAACGCATCAACGAAGCGGCAAAATATTTTCCGCTCGAAAATCTGGCGCTCAGCCCGCAGTGCGGCTTCGCTTCCACTCTCGACGGCAACTTGCTCACCGAAAACGAGCAGTGGGCGAAGCTGCGTCTCGTTGTCGATGCCGCCCGCCGCGTCTGGGGCTAACACCATTTCTGCCCCCGGGGCAGACGGAGGAATTTATGGCAAAGGTCGTTCTCGGCATCGGTTCGTCGCACGGACCAATGCTTTCCACGCCGCCCGATCAATGGGATCTCCGCGGCAGCGCCGATCGAAAGAATCCCCGGCACTTTTATCGCGGCGAAGCATACGACTACGCAAAATTGCTTGCCGCGCGCCAGCCGGGTTTTGCCGAAGCGGTCACTCCCGCGGAACGCCAAAAGCGATTCGAAGCTTGCCAGCGCGCCCTCGACAAGCTGGCTGCGAAATTCGCGGAGGTGAAACCGGATGCCGTGGTAATCGTCGGCAACGACCAGCGCGAGCTTTTTAGCGAGGAAAACACGCCAGCCATGCTCGTTTACGCCGGCGACAAAATCGAAAACATTCCGGAATCCGAAGAAGTGAAAGCGACATGGCCTCCGGGAATCGCTATCGCCGAAGAGGGCCACTGCCCCGCCGGAGGCGCTGAGTATCGCGGCGCACCGGAATTCGCAAAGCATCTGGTAACCGCTCTGATCGACCAGGAATTCGACGTGTCAGAATCCGCGCGGCTGCCGAAAGTAAATGGCCATGCGCACGGAATCCCGCACGCATTCGGTTTTCTCTATCGGCGCATCATGTGCGACAACCCTCCGCCGAGCGTGCCATTTTTTCTGAACGCGGGAATTCCGGATAATCGCCCAAAGATCAGCCGGTGCCTGAAGTTCGGTCCCGCGCTGGTGAAAGCCGTTGAAAGCTGGAAAGAAGACGCGAAAGTCGCGATATTCTGTTCCGGCGGGCTCACCCATTTCGTGATCGACGAGGATCTGGACCGCCGCGTGATTAAAGGAATGCAGGAGCGCGACGAGAAAGATCTCGCCGCCATTCCCGAAAGCTATTTGCTGGGCAACACGTGCGAGATCCGCAATTGGCTGCCGGTTTCAACGGGCATGAATTCGCTGGGCAAGAAAATGACGCTGGTCGATTACGTCCCTTGCTACCGCACGGAAGCGGGCACCGGCAACGCCATGGGATTCGTCTACTGGCAATGATCGAGCGGAGCGGACGATGACCCAGGCCACATCCAGCGACCTCGTCGCGCGTCTGAACCGGATCGATTCCTGCGCGATTTCCGACGCGCTGGATAAGCTTGGACTCAAAGGCGCGGTGACTGGCATTTCGCCGCTCACTTGCGTGCGACGCATTGCCGGAAGAGTGCTGACCATCCGGCTCGGCATCGGAGAACCGCCGCCCGGCGTTCCGCGCCACATCGGCACAACCGCGATTGAGGCGGCGCAGCCGGGCGACATCATCGTGGTCGAGCAGCGTAGCGGCCTCAATGCCGCCGCGTGGGGCGGGATTCTTTCGCGTGGCGCGAAATTGCGCGGTATCGCCGGAACGATCGCCGAAGGCCCCGTGCGCGACGTGGACGAAGCGCGCGAAGTTGATTACCCGGTATATGGACGAGGCGCAACCTGCTGCACTGCGCGTGGACGAATCGTCGAGCTCGCCAATAATCAGCCCATCGTCGTCGGCGATGTGAACGTAAATCCCGGCGACTTTGCGATCGCCGATTCCAGCGGCGTGGTATTCATCTCCGCCGAAGTGATCGACCGCGCGTTGCCTGCTGCCGAAGACATCGCCGCCCGCGAAGCCGCCATGGCGAAAGCCTTGCTCGGTGGCGAGCCGATCACCAAGGTAATGGGTACGAATTACGAAAACATGCTGCGCCGCTAAATAGCATCAAGGGGATTCCGTTGCCCAGTACCGATATCGCCGTTGAACGCGCCAGCAAACTCGACACTACAAACATCAGCGACGCGCTTGATCGCCTCGGCATTGCCGGACAGTGCCTCGGCATCAAGCCGCGCGATCCGCGCTTTCGGCTCGTCGGACGCGCTTTCACGTTGCTCTACGGCCCAGTGGGAAAGCCGGCTGGCACCGTGGGCGATTTCATTGACGACGTTTCTCCCGGCGCGGTAATCGCCATCGACAATGGCGGCCGGGAGAACGCAACGGTCTGGGGCGACATCCTTACCGAAATCGCGCATCGGCGCGGTATCGCCGGCACCGTGATCGACGGTGCTTGCCGCGACACCGCTCTCTGCCTTGAACTCGGCTATCCCGTCTTCAGCCGCAGCTACTCCATGCGCACTGGAAAAGACCGCGTGCAGCTGGAGGGCACGGACGTGATCGTCAATATTGGCGATGCCCGCGTCGCCCCCGGAGACATTCTCCGCGGTGACGCAGACGGCGTGATCGTGATCCCACGCCAGCACGAACTCGAAGTCCTCGCTGCTGCCGAAGATGTGTTCGCCAAGGAAGAAGCGATTCGCGCAAGTATCCGCTCCGGAATGCGCCTCGATGAAGCGCGCAAGCAACTCGGGTATCATCATCTGCAGACGAAACGCTCGTAGCGCTAAGCCTGCGCTTCCGACGCGTTTAAGCTGCACGTAGCGATTTCACCCGAATGCCCGAACATTCACAAGAGCACCCGCTAGCCGCCAAAACACATCGCATCCTCATCGGTCCAGCCGGCTGGTCCTATCCCGATTGGAACGGCATCCTCTATCCGACGCATCGCCCGCGCGGCTTTCACGAAGCCACTTATCTCGCGCAGTTTTTCGACTGTATTGAGATTAATACGTCGTTCTACAATCCGCTGCGGCCCGAATTCGCCGCCCAGTGGGTCGAGCGCGTGTCGGCGAATCCGCGCTTTCTTTTCACTGCCAAGATGTGGCAGCGCTTCACGCACGAAACCGGCGCAACCGCTCAGGACGAATCAGCCGTTCGCGCTGGCCTCGATGTGCTGCGCGGCGCGGACCGGCTTGGCGCCGTACTGCTGCAGTTCCCTTTCTCCTTTCACCATACGCCCGAAAATCTCAAACGGCTCGACCGCACTCTCGAGATTTTTAGCGACTATCCGCTGGTCGTCGAAGTGCGACATTCATCGTGGGTGGCGCCGGAATTTTTTCACTTCCTGCACGAGCGCCGCGTCGGCTTCTGCAATATCGACCAGCCGCTCATTGGCCGCTCGGTAAAGCCGGGCGAGCGCGTAACTTCGGCTCTCGGTTACGTGCGTCTCCACGGCCGCCGTTACGACACATGGTTCACGGACGAACCCGATCTGCCGAGCTACGAACGCTACAATTATTTGTATTCGGAACAGGAGTTGGAACCGTGGGTCAAGCGCATCCGCCACGTTTCCGGAGGCACGGAGACAACCTTCGTGGTGGCCAATAATCACTTCGAAGCCAAAGGCGTGGTCAATGCCCTGCAACTGATCAGCATGCTCAGTGGCGAGAAAGTGAAAGTTCCGGAAACGCTGCGCCATCGATATCCGCAGCTCGAAGCCATCGCCAGCGAGCCCCCCGCCGAACCGACACTCTTCCCGCTGCCTCCGCGCTGATCGATCCGCCGTTGCGCCACCCTTTTGTCGTTGCGCCAAGGGAGAAAGCGGCGCGGACCCGGCTACAGGCACACGTCCGCGCTATAACGGCGCTGCCATCGATTTCGTTGTCTCGGTTTAGCTACTTCTTGAAGAGATTTTCGAACGCTTGGCGCGCATCGGTGGGCCTGGACGATGACACGGCCGCCGCAACCGGCGTTTTCACCGCCGCGTACGTAATCGGCGACGTATCCTTTTCAACCGTCATGCGGAATTCGAAAAACGTGCAGTTGTTCTTCGCGTCTTTCTTGGTAATCCGCTCCGGAATCGGCTGCGTGCACTCGAACTGCCTGCCGGTGTCGAAATGTACGCACTGCTTGCAGCAATGCATCTCGGATTGGCAGCGCGGGCATTTGCCGTTGGCATCGAAACCCGGCGCGAGCGCCGCTCCGCAATTCGAGCAACGCGCCCTCATCACCGTCCCAACCATTCGCGGCGTCCGCGGCCCAAGCAAATCCTGCTTTGGACGCGGCGGCGGTTGATCGTGGGGCCGTTCCGCCCGGTTCCTCTTCTTGTCTTCGGAATCCCCGTCGCGGTAACCCCTCTGCTTATACTTCCGCTCCATGGACACCTCCTGGGGGATAATTCATCATACTCCTAAATCCTTACAGTCCACTGGCATCTTCACAGCCGCGCGCCTGCAGTGCACGGCTGCAACTCTCTTCCCGCTTTAATTGGCATTCGCTTAGCGCCGGGTGGCCTCGGACCGACGGGCCCAGTGCTTTGAAAGACCTTCAAAAGGCAAATCTGGTTGCAAGAATTTTTGTGGCCGCCCAAAACCAGCCATGGCGCTCTCTGCGGCCAGATATCCGCTCCGTACCGCCCCTTCCATGGTGGCGGGCCAGCCGGTGCGCGTCCAATCGCCCGCGAGATACAATTTCTTCACGCCGATATCTTGCCCCGGGCGCCAGCGGTCTACACTCGGCTCGGGAGAAAACGTCGCATGGACTTCCTTGATCACCGTGGCTTTCACTAGCTGAGCGTCGCGCGCGGCCGGCAGTACTTCCAGCAATTCGCGGCGGCATAGGTCAATAATCTCTTGTCTCGAACGGGGTACCAGATCATACGAGGCGCTGATCACCAATTGCAAGTACTGAGTTCCGCGGACTTCTCGTAGCTGTGATGCGCCGTCATGGCCGTTTGATTCACTTCGGTACAACATCGACTTATTAAATATCCACTGGGTCGTGTGATCGAGCAGCGTCAGGAACGGCTCTGTCATTACCTCACGGTCGAACCAAAAATGCACTCCGGTAATTGGCGCAGTTTTTATCCGGGATAAACCACTCAGCGGACCACAACCTTCGCTCAGCTGCTTCGGTACCAGCCCAGGCAGGAGGTCATGCGGCACGGCCGAAATGCAAGCATCTGCCGCTACCTCGGAGCCGTCTTCCATCACACCGCATTCGAAATGCCCTTCGCATAGCCGAATCTCGCGGACTCCCGCGCGGAGCTTCACTTCCCCGCCTCGCCGTTCGATCGCCACGCGGCAGCCTTCATATAAATCCGCCAGCGGAACCGACGGGATGCCCACGCGATAGCCACCGCGGCTGCCGAGAAACGCCTTCCAGAAAACCTCGATCCCGTAGCGCGCGTCCGTTCGATCCAGTTCTTCATCAAGCGCGCTTACCAGTACCACCCGCCAAAAACGCTCGATCGCTCCGGGCGTCTGTTTCATGCGCTGCAGCCATTCGAGCATCGAAATGCCCTCGATGGCCGGAGGCGAGCCGCCCGAGCGCGCAATCGCAAGCATCGCGTTGGCGATGGCGCGCTTGTCCGCGAAAGATAGTGCGCCGAAGAAAAGAAACGAAGGCGCCATGTGCAACGGTGGCGGCCAAAGCGCCGACGCTTCCATGGTCGAGCGCCGCCCCTGCTTGTCGACGAAGTACAGCCGGTCGTAAAAGCGTATCTTCGATTCCGCTCCGGCGCGCCGGTAGAAGTCCGCCAGATTGGTGCAACAGCCCAGCGTTACGTGTTGGCAATTGTCGACTTCGCTGCCGTCCGGCAGCGTGTAGGAAGTGGCCCGCCCGCCCAGGTGAGGACGCTTCTCGAACAAGCGGACCTGGAGGCCCGCGTCAGCCAGCGCGGCGGCGCAGGACAGTCCCGCCAGTCCGCCGCCGATCACCAGAACGCTTTGCGAGGGCATCCTTTTTCCACCAGTTGCTCATTCCCGCCGTCAGTAGATACTGCAGTTTTTCAGCGCTCGATAGCGACACGCGCCCGCAGAACACGTCGAAATCACGCTCTTCGATGCGCGCCAGTAAAGTGCTGTACGTGCGGACCAGCGCCCACAAAGTCGCGCGGCTATCGGAATCCACTTGCTGCACCAGCGGCGCGCCTTCCTGATACAAGCGCCACGCGCGGTCGGCCTCGAATTCCAGCAAATTGCGCAGCTGCGGAGTCATCGGCCCGCGCAGACTTTCGTCGCGCAGGCCGAATTTCGCCAAATCCTCCTGCGGCAGGTAGACGCGGCCCATTTCGTAATCGCTCTTCACATCGCGGATGATGTTGGTCATCTGGAACGCCAGTCCCAGGCGCTCGGCTAAGTCCGGAGCGTGCGGATCGCGGAAACCAAACACATGCAAGCAGGTGAGCCCAACCGTCCCGGCCACGCGATAACAATACTCCGCGAGCCGGTCGAACGTGGCGTAGCGCGAGATCGTCAAATCCATCTCCGCGCCCAGAATCAAATCGTGAAAGTAGCGCGCCGGCATTTCGAAGCGCGTCATCGTGTCGGCAAGCGCGGGCAAGATGGCGTGCCCTTCCGTACGTCCCGCGGCGGCTTCGTCGAGCAGCCCGCGCCAGTGCGCCAATCCGCGCTGTTTCGATTCCAGATCGCCGGCTTCGTCAGAGACATCGTCGACGAGGCGCATGAAGGCATAGAGCGCACACAGCGCGTTGCGCTTTTCCCGCTTCAACCCATAGAACGCCAGATAAAAACTGCTGTGCGCCGCTCGCGCAATGCGATTGCACTCGGCGTACGATGCGGCAAGCGCTTGCGGATCAGCAACGCGGGCCGCAGGATGAGCTGCGGCGACGAAAATAGACGGTTCCGTCGGCAGCCGCGGCTGCCCGCTTCCGCGCCGAACTAACTTCCCGCCCAGTGCGCCGAGCAGCAACCGCAACTTCGTCGCATTGGTCAGTGCCGGACGATGCTGCAGCGTGTTGTAGCCGGAGCTCTCGATTGCGTCGAGGATCGCCATTCCTCCGCGGGTAAATAACTCAATGTCTACGCGGAGATTCGCATCAACCATCCGCGCTAGCGGCAATCCGGCCACGAACATTCCGCGGGCCCGCGCGATCAGTTCCTTCATAAGCGCCACATAGCGCTGGTCGAAGCGGCGCTCCACGATTTCACGATCCGTCAGGCCGTGCGCGGTGAGAGCTTCGATCGGAATGTAGATGCGGCCCTTTTCCAGATCGCGTGAAACATCCTGCCAGAAATTCGCCAGCTGCAGCGCCGTGCAGGTGTGGTCCGAAAGCCGCTGCCGCTCTTCGTCGCGGTAACCGCAGAGATACAGCACCAGCCGTCCCACGGGATTCGCGGAATAGACGCAGTAATCGAGCACATCGTCCCACGTGGCGTAGCGGGAAACCGTCTGATCCTGCCGAAATGCGCGCAGCAAATCGACGAACGGCTGCACCGGAATATCCTTGGCGCGAATCGTCTCCGCCAACGCGATCAACACTGGATGGGCAGGCGCGCGCCCCGGCTCGTAAATCCTGCGCAAATCTTCTTCCCACGCATCCAGCAGCGCCAGCGCTCGCGCGTGGTCGGGAATCTCATCACCCAGATCGTCCGACCACCGGCAGTAGGAGTAGACGTTGTAGAAGTGCTGGTTCAACTCGCGCGGCAATAGCCGCGAGACCACGTTGAAATTTTCGTAGTGATGCGTCGCCAGCCAGCGCGTGTAGCGCTGCGCTTCCGCCGCACTGCATCCCTGCGGCGGCAGATGTTTGGCGATATCGAGCTCAGGAGTCGCTAGCATTCTGGAAGTGGAACAAGCTTCCGCTCAGCGCCGACCGAATCGGATTCATTTTCGGCGCGAAACGGAAGCACCGATCACGGAATTACGGCCGTCTTCAGCTCGCCGTTGCGATTCTTCATCTGCTGGAAAACGTTGGGCAGTTCCGAGAGCGGCGCTTCGCCGGTAACGAAGTCGGCGGCGCGCACTTCACCGCGCACGATCGCGTCGAGCGCCTCACGAATGAACCGCGGCGTGTGGTGGAAGGTCGATTTGATCGTCACCTCGGAATAATGCAAGGCCGTGGGGTCGATCGTCACCTCCGTGCCGCGCGGGCATCCGCCAAACAGCTGTACAGCGCCGCCCTTTCGTACCATCGCTAGCGCCCATTGCCAGGTTTCCGCGCGTCCGACGGCTTCGATCACGGCGTCAGCGCCGCGCCCGCCCTCCGTGAGCTGTTTTACCAGGCTCACCGGATTTTCGATTTCGGCCGCGTCAAACGTGGCCACCGCACCTAGCCGTTCGGCAGCACGCATCTGGCTCGGCCGTTTTCCAACGGCAATCACCCGCGCTCCGCGAACCGAAAGCATGCGAATAAAGCCCAGGCCAATGGGGCCGCAGCCGATCACCACTACCGTGTCGCCTGGATGAATGCCCGTTTCGTGTATTCCTCGAAGTACGCAAGCCAATGGTTCAACCAGCGCCGCATCAACGTACGAAACGTTATCGGGAATTTCCAGCATGTTGCGCCGGACGATGCGCCCTGGAATCCGGATATATTCCGCGTACGCCCCGTTGTTGAACAACAGATCTTCGCAGAGGTTGGGCTGTCCCTTGCGGCAATAGAAGCACGTTTCGCACGGCGCGGAATTCGACGGCACCACGCGCATGCCCTTGCGCACGCCTCCATTCACGGCCCTGCCGGTCTCTTCGATCACCCCGGCGAGCTCGTGCCCAAAAAGCGCGGGCGGTTGGATCATTCGCTCGTGAAATCCTTGTTTCCAGACTTTCAGGTCCGTGCCGCAGGTCAGCGCTACGTGGACGCGCACCAGCACCTCGTCCTCGCCCAGCTTCGGGATATCGACGCTCTCGACCTTGACGTCTTCCCGGCCGTAAAGAACCGCTGCCCTCATGTGTCCGTTCTTGGTGGATTTGCTCATTCGTGAATGATCACAACTTTCAGAGTATCGCCCTTCGGATGCGCCGCCAAGTCTAACGCTTCGGAGATGCGTTCGAGTGGGAACCGGTGCGAGATCGTATCGCGGACTGGCAATCGCCGTTGGAACACAAGGGCCGCGGATTCCGCTTGATCGTCCACCGAAGCGCTGTAGCTGCCCAGAATTTCGCGCTCTTCCACTCCAATTGCGGAGGCGGGAAAACCAAGCTGCAGCACGGGATCGTTGTGCGCGAAAAGCAGCACGCGTCCTCCCGGCCGCGCAATCGCCAGCGCTTCGGGCACGAGCTGCGGATTGGGCGCCGCCAGCAGCACGGCATCGGCCCCGCGGCCATCGGTGAGACTGCGCATTTCCTTGATCAAGTCGGTGCTACGAGGATCAAATGCTTCCACCGCTCCGAATCGCACGCTGGCTGCTCGGCGAGCATCCATCGGATCGCTGGTGTAGACCTTCGCCCCTTCGAACGTCGAAAGGATCCCTACCAGCATCCCAATCGGCCCTTGGCCGATCACCAGTACCGTTTCGCCCTTGGCCACACGCGCCTTGCGCACCGCTTTCAGCGCTGTGTTTACTGGCTCGACGAACGTCGCTTCCTCAAATGACACATCCGGCGGTAGCGCCATCATGCCTCGTTCCACAATCCACGGCATGGCGCGAACGTACTGCGCGAAGCCTCCCCCGCTGGGATCGAATCCGGCGGTGAGGCCCGTTTTCTTGTAACCCGCGCACTGCGAGAAAAGCTTGTGCTCGCAGTAAAAGCAGCTGCCGCAAGGAATGTGGTGAAAGCTGACCACCCGGTCGCCAGGCTTGAATCTCGTCACTCCCCGGCCAACTTCGACAACCGTCCCAGCAAGCTCGTGCCCCAGAATCTGCGGCGGCTTCACGAAACCGTGATGGATTTTCTTGATATCTGTGCCGCAGATACCGCAGGCAGCCACGCGAAACAGCACTTCGCCGGGGCCGATTTGCGGAATCGGCACTTCTTCGACCACGACGCGGCCTTCGCCGCGATACACCCCCGCTTTCATGCGCCTGGGTTGGTGAGCAGCTTCTCGCGATTCCACTTGTCTGATCGTGTGCGACATTCTGTGCGTGAACCCTCGTTCGATTTTATCGTTCTGCCTTATTAAGGCTGCGCTGCGATTAATGCTGCGTTGCGGCTCTTCCCTCCAGCCCCGTACCGGCAGCGGCGAGCTTTTCGACGTATCGGTCCAAAAACGAAGCGAGCTCCGTGGCCGCGGCTTTCGCCGAATTCGCCAGCTTCATCACGGCCGAAATCGATTGCGGATGCTTGGCGACCTGCGCCAGCACCAGCGGCATGCTGATGCGTCCTTGTTCGGTGAAGACGCCGGTCATATCGAATGGCAAATCTTCGTCCGCCAGATCGCTGATGGCGCGGACGCCAATCGCCGGCACCCCGCGGCGGCTCGCCTCTCCTAAAATCACGAAGCTTTCCATTTCCACGGCATCGGCGGTTTCGCCCAGGTGCTTTTTCTCGATAGCCTTCCCGATCACCCGGCCGGCCGTATGAAACCGCGCCACGGGCGTAGCTCCACACTCACTGGCAAACGAATACAAAGCTTCACTGCTTGGCAGCAGGGCGCCCGGATCTGCCGGTTCGATATCTCCTGACCGAACTTCCCGCGCCGCTAAAACTTGGCCGATTCGATAGCTGGGCTTCAGTGCGCCAGCCAGCCCCGACGAAATGCAAAAATCCATGGTGTTCGGCGCGGGTTGGAGCGCCAGCGATATCGCCGCCGCAGCTGGCCGGGGACCTGCCCCGGTGAGCATCACTGTTACCTGCGCTCCCGCAATTTCCGCCGCGTAAGTTTCTGGGGCGGCAAGTTGCGTCGGATCGGGCGGCACAGGACGAAATCCACGCTTGTCCCGCCACGGCGCGAACTCATTGTCGATCGCGAATGTAACCAGAATTCTCACGTCGCCTCTAGGCAGCCTCCGCCTGCGCCCGCGGTTTCGCTGCCGCTTGCCCAGGCGTGTAGCCGTGTTCCTGATACCAATCGACTGCGCGCGCCAGCGCTGCATCCACCGGTCCCGGCGCAAAGCCCAGTTCCCTTTCTGCTTTTCCCGTGGCGACGAACATCCGATGGCGCGACATTTTCACGCCCTCCACCGGAATTCGCGGATCGCGCCCCACCAGGCGCGAAAACCACTCGTCAGCATATCCAGCCGCGAGCGCTACCGCATGCGGCAGGCGGACGCGAGGTGCGGAACGCCCGGTGATTTTCGCCAGTGCTTCCAAAATCTGCTTCAGCGTCATATTGCGCGCGCCCAGCAGGTAACGCTCGCCAGCGCGGCCTTTTTCAGCCGCAAGCAGATGCCCGGCGGCAACATCCTCAACAGCTACCAAATTCAGTCCCGTATCCACGTACGCCGGCATGTTGCCGTTTAGAAAATCGACGATGATGCGGCCTGTCGGCGTGGGCTTCCAATCGCCCGGGCCCACCGGTGTGGTCGGGTTGACGATCACTACGGGCAGCCCCGCCGCCGCGGCTTTCCTTGCTTCTTGCTCCGCCAGAAATTTCGAACGCTTATAGTGACCGATCATCTGATCGACCGTCGCCGTGGTGGACTCGTCCGGCAAAGCTTCGTGCGGACCGGCTGGCTGCGATACCGCGATCGTCGCCACGGTACTGGTGTATACGATGCGTGAGACGCCCTCTCGGGCTGCGGCATCCAGCAGCCGGCGCGTGCCGCCCACGTTGCTGTCGTATATTTCGTCAGGATTCCGCGCCCACAGGCGATAGTCGGCAGCGACGTGAAAAACGCGTTGCACGCCTTTCATCGCGCCAGCGATCGAATCCGCATCGCGCAGATCGCCTTCGACTCGCTCCACCGGCAGATCGTCGAGAAATTCCAGGCGGCTCGTGCGGCGCACCATTACACGCACCTTGTCGCCGGCCGCGACAAGCTGGCGGGCCACATGGCTGCCTACGAATCCGCTAGCGCCCGTGACGAGCGTGGTCATGCGATTCGATGGGCCCTGTTCTTCCGGAGCAATCCTGCATGTGGCGCATTCCGGAGGGAATGCACTGCGCACCGTGCTTTCGCGTGCATGTTGTCGTGTTCATCTGTTACAGGCGGGATCCGACACCTTGGCGGATCTCGTCCGCCCCTACACGCACGCCGGAATAGCGCGTGCGGCTCTTCCTCAAGTTATCGTAGCGCGCTAGTGCATAGAGCGGGAAACAATTCCGGTATAAGTGGTATTTCAAATAGAACACGCACGGGAAACCGGTACCGGTGAATTCGTCCTCGTCCCAGCTACCGTCTTCGTTCTGATGTGACACCAGCCATGCCGCGGCGCTCTCCGCCGCCGGTTCGTTCGGACCCGCGGCGGCAAGCAAGCCGATTAGCGCCCACGCCGTCTGCGAAGCGGTGCTCTCGCCGCGGCCCTTCAGCGATTCATCATAGTAGGAAAGGATTGATTCGCCAAAACCGCCGTCTTCGTTTTGCACCGAACGCAACCATTCGGCAGCGCGGCGGCATTCCGGCTGCGCGTTCAGTCCCACCGCTTCCATCGCACGCAGCACGCCGCTGGTGCCGTATAGATAATTCACGCCCCAGCGTCCATACCATGCCCCTTCGCCCGTCTGCTCGCGTCGCAGAAACTCGCGCGCACGCTCAATCGATGGATCGGATGCGGGCCATCCCATCTGCCCCAGGCACTCCATCGCTCGCGCGGTCACATCCGACGTCGAAGGATCGAGCATCGCGTTGTGATCCGCGAATGGTATGTGGTTCAGGAACTGCCGGTTGTTTTCGTGGTCAAACGCGCCCCAGCCGCCGTCGGCATTCTGCATGCTCACGAGCCAAGCGAGGCCGCGCTGGATCGCGCCGCGCAACGGCTCAGCTTCGGGATCGGCAACGCGCCACAGCGCCATTAATACGAACGCGGTGTCGTCCACGTCCGGATACCAGTCGTTTCGGAACTCGAACGCCCAGCCTCCCGGTTCTGCCTTGCGATTTTTCACCTGCCAATCGCCCGGTCCAAGGATCTGCTTTCCCACTAGCCATCGCGAAGCCTTCACCAAAGCGAGATGCGCTGGATCGATCCCCGCTTCTTCGAGGGAAACCATGGCGATAGCGGTGTCCCACACGGGCGAAATGCACGGCTGCATCCGGATGCCGTCCTCGCCCTCGATTTCATAACTCTCGAGATGTCGCAGCTCGCGCGCCACCTGCGGGTCGGTGGTATCGGAGCCTTCAGCCAGCATTGCAAAGATCGAATTGGTCATGGCCGGAAAAATGGTCGCCAAACCTTCACTGTTCTCCAGCCGTTCCATCATCCACTTGCGCGCCCGATTAAGCGCTGTGCGGCGAAACGGCTTCCAGGGGGATCCTTCGTAGAGCTTCAATCCGCGGTCGAGCGCCAGAAAAATGTTCTTCCACGATATGCCCTGCGCGTCCCACGATAGCGACCGCGGTTTCGCGCCGGGGCGCGTGAAAAGCTCGTCGACCGTCACGCCGTCGGGCAGCCGCCAATTCGGCCGCAGAGCGTAGACAATTGACAACGGAATCACGATGCCGCGCGTCCAAGACGACATTTCGAAAATGTTCAGCGGAAACCACGCTGGCATCAGCATCATTTCTGGAGGAATCGCCGGGGCCATGCTGCCATCGATCGCGCCCACGATTGCCAGGTACAAGCGAACGTAGGAATTCGTGGATTCTAGCCCGCCCAGCTCGTGAACTCTCTTCTTCGCAAGCTGCATGTGCGGCGCCGATGCCGCATCACCCGCAATCCGCAGCGCCACCCACGCTTTCACCGTGGAATTCAGTTCCGAAGGCCCGCCATGAAAAACATTCCAGCCTCCATCGGGAAGCTGCCGTGCCCGGATATAGCCCGCGAGCTTGGCCGCTTTCGGCGACTCCCGCTGGCCCACGATGTGAAGGAAATAAATGTAATCGGATTCGAGGGTAGTGTCGGCCTCCAGCTCGCCCCACCAAAAGCCATCGGAATGTTGAGCGGACAGCAGCCAGCGGACGGCCCGCGAAACGGCTCGCTCCACTTGCGATTCGTGCTGTCGTTGCGGTGCTGCTGCGCTGCCTGGACCGGGAGAACTACTTCCCGAGTCCCCAAAACGCTCTTGCGTCTTGGGGCGGTTCGCGTCCACCCGCAGACTTGCTTCTGGCGTCATCTGCTCCTCAGATATCTTGTAGTGCAACTGCGGTATGCCTCACCGGCTGTTTCCCGCCTTGTTGCGATAGGGCTGAACGAATACACCCCGATGAGGGTTGTAGCCTGGGATACGGATCTTGGATCGGCAGATCCATGGGCATTTCCAGAGCGTCACCGGTAACTGGAGTTCACCCAACCCCACGGAATTACAGTTACTTAGAGAGCTCCTCGCCACTATTATCTGGCCGAAGTTGTCCAGGGTCAACCGAAAATAAGCCTGGCCGAACTGGGCAGTTCGATGCGGGAATGCATCCTTGCGATGCCTCGCGGACGTCTGAGGGTGTACCAATTGACAACGGCGCGGGCGCGGATGTCCCAGAAGTGAAGTGCCCCTCCCGACGCGGCCACGCTGTAGGATTTGCTGCCGAGCCGCATAGAGGGACTGCGAGTGCCGAGGATTAGCGAGGGCTAGTCTTTCCGCCCTCGCGCTCCAGCGCGCGCAGGCGCGCGGCCAGTTCCGGCAGCCGCGCGAGACACGCGTATTGCTCCTTGAATTTGCTGAGCGGGCGCGCGGGGGTCCCCCAGACAGTCTGGCCCTTGCGGATGGTCTTCCCGTTGAGAACGCCTCCCTGTCCTCCCACGCGAGCATCGTCCTCGATGGTACAGTGATCTCCAATGCCAGCCTGCCCGCCCATCATCACGCGCTTGCCGATTGCGCTGCTGCCCGAAATTCCCACCTGCGCCGCCAGCACCGAATGCTCGCCGATGCGAACGTTATGCGCGATCTGTACCAGATTGTCGATCTTCACGTCGCGGCCAATTTCCGTGTCGTCAAGCGAGCCACGATCGATACAGCTGTTGGCGCCGATCTCGACGTCGTCGCCGATTCGCACCTGACCGATCTGCGGAAATTTCCAGTGGCGGCCTTCCCCGAAAACGTAGCCGAAGCCGTCCGCGCCAATCACCGCGCCCGAATGGATTTCCACGCGGTCGCCAATCTGCGCACCGGCGTAGAGCGTCACGCGCGGATGCAAAATGCACTTCTCGCCCACTCGTGCGCCGCGGCCCAAAAAACAAAACGCATCCACGCGAGAGTCAGCACCGATGACAACGTCATCTTCAATCACCGCGTACGGCCCTACCGAAGCGCCCGCCGGGACCGTCGCGCTCGGAGCAACAATCGCTGTTGCATGGATTCCCGGCACATGAGCCCGCTTGGCCAAAATCCACTCGGCGGCTTTGGCAAAGGCGAACTTGGGATCGTCCGTGTGGAGAATCGTTTTGCCCGGAATGCGCGCGCCAGCAAGGGCGATCACGCACCGCGCGGCTGACGCCGTGGCTTCCGCGTGATTCTTTTCCGAGTTGGCGTAGATCAGGTCTTCAACGCCGGCGCGCCCGGCGCTGGCTACGCCCGAGACTTTCGCTTGCGGGTCGCCTTCCATTGTGGCGCCGAGATATTTTGCCAGCTCATCAGCGGTACGAGTCATAGTGGCGTCTCCCGAAAGCGGCAGGGTCTGTCCGGTGCAAAGCCCGCGACCTGCCATATTGCCAGAGCTGGATTCCCAGATCTGGACCAAGCCTAGAAAGGATAAATCGGCTGCTCTCCAGCCGGGCGCGTCTTCCATCTCTTGTGCACCCAAAGCCATTGGTCCGGATGAGCGCGCACGAAGCATTCGATCACTTTCGTGAAGCGCGACGTGTTTTCGACCACGTCGCGCTCTTCGTCTCCCGTGCGCGAAAGCTCGACGGCCGGGCTAAAGCCCAGGCGATATCTTCGGCTTTCCTGGTCCCAGCGAAGAAACCCGGGCACGACGGCGGCGTCCGTTCGCAGCGCTATGCGCGCCAGGCCGGAAGTAGTCGAAGCCGGGATGCCAAAAAAATCGACGAACACACCCTCTTCGATCGCCGTGTTGTGATCGGCCAAAATGCCAACCGTCCCGCCCTCGCCGAGCACCTTCAGAATCGCCCGTGCGGCGCGATTTTTTCCGATCGGCGCATTGCCGGAAAGGCAGCGATAGCGATTGATCAGCGCGTCCACGCGCCGGTTGGCTACAGGACGAACCAGAAAATGCAGCGGATGACCGTAGAGTGCGTGCGCGAACGGCGCCAGTTCCCACGCACTCATGTGTCCGGTCAGGAACAGCACGCCTTTACCTCGCGCGCGAGCCGCTTCGAAATTTTCCGCCCCGTCGATCACAACAACTTGTTCAATATTTTCGCGCGTGTACTTCGGAAATTGAGAAAACTCTCCGGCCATCCAACCTACCTGCCGAATCATTCCGCGGATTACGTCGTTTCGCTGGTCGCGCGTCCAATCCGGAAACGCCAGCCGCAAATTAAACTCCGCCGCGCGCCGCAGCGGCGCCCGCAACAACAACGCGACGGAGGCGAAGTACGCGCCCACAAATCGCGCCACCGGACGCGGCAATAGCCCTAGCGCTTTGATCCCCAGCCACGCCCCGGCATATTCAAACCATTCGCGCACAGCGCGCCATTATGCGCGACCCTTCTTGTTCGCGCCAGCATCCGGCTCGCCGAGATCCGCGCTTCAATCTTTCTGCCCGGGTGCTAGACTTAAACGTCTTGAACAACGAACAAAATGGGCGCCGCGAACAAGGTTTCACGGCGTGGCTGGTCGCCGCGGGAATCTTCCTCTGCTTATTTGGCCAGCTGGGCGCAATCGGCCTCACCGGCCCGGACGAGCCACGCTACGCATGGATCGCCCGTACCATGGCCCAGACGGGCGATTGGGTCACGCCGCGCCTCTACGGCCAGCCGTGGTTTGAAAAGCCGATTCTCTACTATTGGGCCGCCGCCGTCGGATTCAAATTGCACTTTTCTGCCGAATGGGCCGCGCGCCTGCCCTCAGCATTGGCGGCGCTCGCCGCTGCGATCACCATCGGCTGGCTCGCAGCCAAACACTACGGCGGCAGCGTCCATTCCCTGCGTAGTCCCGTGCTCCTCGCTCCGCTGGTGTTCGCTTCCAGCGTGGCAGGCATCGGATTCGCGCGCGCAGCCACTCCCGACATGCTCTTCAGCGCCTCGATCGCGCTGGCCATGGCCGCTATCGCGACGGTGTATCGCCACTCCGGTGCGCTGCGCGGCGCAACTATCGCCGAGCCCGCCCGCGCCCGGAGCGGCTACATACCGCTGCTTCTCTTTGGCGCATTTCTGGGACTCGGCGTGCTGGCGAAAGGTCCCGCAGCCGTCATCATGGCCGGTGGAGCGATTGCGCTTTGGACGCTTGTTACCAAGCAGTGGCGCGCTGCCTTTCGCGCCGCGCATCCGATTGCAATCGCGGCGTTCTGCGTTGTGGCTCTGCCGTGGTATGTGCTCTGCGCCATCCGCAATCCGAATTTCTTAAAAATCTTCATTTGGCAGCACAATTTCGAACGCTACTTAACCCCCATGTTTCACCATCCGCAGCCTTTCTGGTTTTTTGGGCCGATTGTCCTGCTGGCTCTCGTTCCTTGGACTATCTTTCTATGGCCGGTCGCGCGCGAGGGCTTGCGCAGCTGGCGCGAAAAATCGTGGAATCACTCTCCCGGCGTCTTTTTCGCCTGCTGGGCAATTTTCCCGGTCGCGTTCTTCAGCTTCTCGGATTCGAAGCTGCCGAGCTACATCTTGCCTGCCATTCCCGGTCTGGCGCTGATTTGCGCGGTTGCTGGCATCCGCGCATTTAAAGAGAGCCGCGCGCTCGCGGTCGGCATCGCTGGCGGAATTGGCGTCACATGGATCGCACTCGCGATAGGAGGCTGGGCCTTCGCGCGAAAAGTTTCCTGGAGCGCAGTGTTTTCCAACTACTCTCCGCACGACGTAACGATTGGGGGCGCCGTCGGAGTTGCAGCCGCGGTTCTGTTTACTCTTGTGCTGCTTTTTTTTGCAATGGGCAGCAGGATCGGAACAGTGGCGGGCCTGTGTGCGCTGGCGGTTGTGCTCGCGCTCGAAATTGCGAATGTCGAGGTTCTGCCATCCGTCGATCCGCTCTATTCCGCGCGCTATCACGCGCAGTTCATGAGCCACGACTTGTATCCCGACAGGATTTTCACTTACGATCTCGCGCGTTCCTGGAATTACGGCCTGGCTTTCTATTTTCAGCGCCAGTTGCCGGAGTGGCAATCCAGCGATCCGCGCGCCGCGCTGGTTCTCACCAATCCCTCGGGACTGAAAGCGATCGAACAACTGGGCCGCTTTCACGGCCAACTGGACGAGCCCGATAAAGGGATTCTGTACGTGCCGGTGGAAATGGCGCCGCGCTAACGGCAGCCGACCTACCGCGGTACGGGCGGCAAATTCTGCAGGAAAAAACTGACAATCGCGTTTTCGTAATTCTTGCGGTCATCATCGGACATATCGCGATACCGAACCCGGTCTCGCAAGATCTGCTTCGGATCAGGCGCCTCGTTGTAAAGCTGCAACGTGTCGTTGGCCAGTTCGGGCTGGTCGTCGGACGTGACAAACAGCTTCGGAATCCCATGGGTGCGACCGATATTGGTGGAGGCCGGTGGCGTGAGCCGGTAGGGATAGTTCGCCATTCGGAATATAAAATCTGAGGAGCTCGCAATGTAAGGCAGCGCCGTGAGCCCGGATTGCTGCACCTGAATCCGCAGCATCTCTCGCGGATCGCCATACACGTCCGTGAGCGCGAATGCCCCGATGCGTGGATCGCCTTCCGCCACTTCCAGCGCGGCGTAGGCGCCCATATCCGTGCCCCACAGCCCGAAGTGCTTCGGGTCCACGTCGTCGCGGCCCGCCAGCGTGTTCACGGCCGATTCCAGCTCGCCCTTTTCTTTGTACCCCAGCGACGTGGTTCCCGGGCTGGTGCCGTGCCCGGAAAAATCGAATAAGAACACGTTGTATTGATGGTCCTGCAGCGTGGTAACCAGCGTCAGCACGTCTCCGCGCTGCGACTCGTAGCCGTGGCAAACCACGATCGTCGGCGCGCCTCGCAGGCCCGGGAAAAACCATCCATCCCGCATCACTCCATTCTCCACGGGAAATGAGAATGACGTCGGATGTCCCATCATCACGGCCAGGTCGAACGATCCAGGCGTCCGCGGCGGATGAATGATCTGATAGACCAAGTATCCCGAGATCGCGGAAACCGAGACGACGACGAACAGGACGACCGCGAGAAGAAAGGACGCAAGTTTTCCAAGTTGCGCCGTTGAGAAGCGCATATCTGAGAGGAATCCCCCTGCCCGCGCCAGGTTTCCATTCTGTTACCCAGCGCCCGGAATGTTAGCATATCCACGCTCGCGTTCCGGGCCGTACGCAGCGGTGTTTCCCAATCGTACAATTGGGCTGATCGAGTACGCGACGTTATAATGCGGCGAGAGCATCCAATCATTCCATGCAGATCGTCGATCTAAGGCAGCTGCATTCGCGATCCCTGGAGGGACTTTTCCAGGAAGAAGCGCGGCACTGGCTCGAAGAGTTGCGGTGGGACTACCGTCCCTCGATAGATTTAGTGCGTAAGTTTATTGATTCCCGCGCGTTGGGAGGCTACGCCGCTTCCGACAATGGTCGCCTTACCGGCTACGGATTCTACGTCCTCGAAGATCACAAAGGGCTGATCGGCGGCCTCTACGTTTCGCCGCAGGACCAGCAGGAAGCGATTACCGAGCGGCTCCTCAGCGAAATGCTCACCACGCTGCGCGCCACGCCGCGCCTGGAACGCATCGAAGCACAGCTCATGCCTTTCGGCAGCGAACTCGATCCGAATTTTCTCTCCCAATATTTCCGGTTGCACATGCGGCAGTTCATGCTGCTGCCGCTCGATCGGGCGCAAGTCAGCGAGAAGCGTTCATCTTCAGGGTTGCGCATCGATCCGTGGAAGGATCGCGCGCTCGATGCGGCGGCGCGGCTGATCCAACTCGCCTACGCCGATCACGTAGATAGCCAAATCAACGATCAGTACCGCACCGAAGCGGGCAGCCTCAAGTTTCTTCGCAACATCGTCCTGCTTCCCGGTTGCGGACAATTTCTGCCCGAAGCTTCCTTCCTGGCAAGGCCCGTTACCGGCGACAAACCGGTCGGGATGGTTCTCACGTCAACGGTCGCCGACGGCGTGGGCCATACGACGCAAATTTGCGTGATGCCCGGCTATCAGCATTGCGGCATCGGGCGCCTTCTGATGGAACGCTCGATTGAAGCGCTGCGGCAGCGAGGTTACGGATCGCTTTCTCTGACCGTTACCGCCAGCAACCGCGGCGCAGTCGAGCTCTACGAACGCCTCGGTTTCCGCACCGTGAAAACATTCGCCGCCGGCGTCTGGCAAGCCTGACTGATTAGCGCTCAAAAGCTAGACCTCCTGCTTGCCTACGTGCTTCATCGAGGCTTTTGCACGATTTCTGGCGAGTTGGATATGGTATGAACAGGAGACAGCGCGGCGCTGCCATCAGGTTTTATGAAAAACTTTACGCGACTACGGGCCCGCAGCCGGAGTCGCCGCATAAGGTCCTTCGGTATCGTTACCTGCCCTCTAGAGTTGATCTTGGATTCCACGTTCCACCTCCATGTGACCAAATACCCAGATTTATTTCTTGGCGCGGTCTTTGAGCAGGCCTTTTAGCTCGTCCATAAATTCTTTCACGTCCTTAAAATCGAGGTAGACGCTGGCGAAGCGGACGTAGGCGACTTTGTCGAGCTTCTTCAGGTGATTCATCAGCAGCTCGCCGATTTGCGACGTGGTTCGTTCGCGGTCGGGCGCTTCGCTGACGAACGCTTCCGCCTCATCCACCAGGGCCTCAAGCTTGTTGACCGCGACGGGCCGCTTCTCGCAGGCTTTCAGCAGCCCCTGCAGGATTTTCTGGCGGTCGAATTTTTCGCGGCGGCCGTCTTTTTTGATCACCATGTACGGGATTTCGTCGATGCGCTCGTAGGTGGTGAAGCGGCGGTTGCATTTCAGGCATTCGCGGCGGCGGCGGATTAGGTCGCCGACACGCGCCTCGCGCGAGTCGACGACTTTGTCGTCCAGATGACCGCAGAAGGGGCACTTCACTGCAACGGTTCCTTCTGCTGGATGTTGGGCGGCGCGATCGCACCGCCGGAGATGGGACTGGCGCCCTGCTCGGCTTCGGCTAGCAGCGCGGCTTCTCCAGCCTGTTCGCTTTCCCGCACGATCCGTCGCAGTTCGCCCATCGACCAGCCCTCCTTAAACAGCAGCGGCAGCCCCACGATGCAGCAGCCCGCGAATCCCAGCAGCCACAGCACAATCGACGCCACTGCGGCGGGCTCCTTTTCTACTCCAAAAATCAGCGTGAACACAACAAACGTGGCCGCCTGCGCGCCTCCTCCAACAGCCGGAAGCTGCACCGCCGAGCCGAAAAGTGAAAACGCGAGAACCAGCACGATTCCCCCGAGGCTAATGGCGGCAAGCGAACCGGGAAACGCGTGGATGGCCCAAAGATAGGCCGCCCATACAATGGTCCAGTGCGCGATGGTATAGAACGCTAGAATGCCCAAGTCGCCGGCGGTGCGAATACCGCGCAGTCCGTCGCTGAAACCTTCGAGCAGCACCGCGACTTTCTCGCGCCAGCCATGGCGCCACGTTTCGTGCTGCAATTTGCGCGCAAGCCAGGCTGCGCCGTGATAGCGGAAGTAGATCAGAAATCCGACGGCGGCCACCAGTGCCACGAGCAATAGGACGCCGGCCGTACGCGCCAGCGTGACCAGATCACCTCCGCGCGCGGAGATGTGGTGCGATTTGAACAGCAAAAGCGCGAGTCCGGCGATCAGCGCGGACGCGGACATGTCGAAGACCCGCTCGAGCACGTACACGCCGAACATTCCCGGCATCGAAAGCGAGCTTTTCCGTGCGATCAACACCGGCCGGATCGGCTCGCCTGCGCGTCCCAACAGGAAAACGCAGGAAAAGCCCATTAGCGTGGCGCTGAAGACGTCGGCGAATCGCGACGCGCCCAGCGAACGCGAGAAACGCATCCAGCGCAGCGAACGGATGGCGTAGCAGGCGTAAAACGCTGCCAGCGAAAGGAACAGCAGGAAATAACTCGCGTGGCTGAGCGATGCGCCGACGGTCGACCAACGGAATCCCTGCAGCGCGATGGAGTTGCGGAATTTGTAAAGGAAAAAGCCGGCAGCCAGCAGCGCGAGCAGCAGCACCAAATACTTGCGCGATTTTCGCAGCATTCGACTGGAACCGTAACAGTTAGCTTCCGAAGCTGTCAAGAAGACGGCCCTCCCCTGTTCCCAGCAGTGATTGATACGGCCGAAAAACGCCGGGCCCAGGTTTCTCCAATATCGGTGTATGATTTTTGCCTGTGCGAATTCCCGCGCTGCATCTTTTGATGTGCCCGGATTGTGCGGGCACGCTTGCGTTGACGAGCGATTCCCTGCCCGCGGAAGCGGACGGTCACGTCATCACCGGCGAACTTTTCTGCACCGGCTGCTCCTCGAAGTTTCCGATCCGCAATGGAGTTCCGATTCTTGTCCCGAAAAACCTGGAGAACGTAAAAGCGGAGACCGCGTCGCGTTTCGCGGAGGAGTGGACGCGCTGGAGCGATCTCCGCGACTACTACGAACGCGAGTTTTTCGATTGGGTGGCGCCGCTGGGCCCGAGCGATTTCGAAGATCAACTCGTTTTCGAAGGCGGCTGCGGCAAGGGACGCCACACGGCCATCGTCGCGGCCCACGGAGCGAAGGCTATCGTGTCTGTCGATTTGGGCGAGAGCGCGTTCGTCGCTTTCGCGCACACGCGGCAATTCCCGAATGCGCACGTAATTATCGGCGATCTGCTGAATCCTCCGGTGCGGCCGGTATTCGATCTGGCGTTTTCGGTAGGAGTGCTCCACCATCTGCCCGATCCGGCCGCTGGATTTGCGAGTGTCGCCTCGCGCGTAAGGGACGGCGGACGCGTAGCGTTCTGGGTGTATGGGCAGGAGGGAAACGAGTGGATTACGAAGTACGTTGATCCCGTGCGTAAGGCCGTTACTTCGAGGCTGCCGGCGTCGTACTTGCGCGCCGCGTGCATTCCTCCGGCGCTGCTTCTGTGGGGGGTGATCAAGACGTTTTACCGCCCGTCCGCGAACGGCAAGGGCCCAGCGCGACTCCCATACGGCGATTATTTTGCCGCGCAGTATCACTACCCGTTTGACGAAATTCACGCCAATGTCTTCGATCAGATGGTCACGCCCGTAGCCTTCTACTTGCGTGAGGATCAGGTCCGGCCGTGGTTCTCTCATGGCTTCCGCGATGCAATTTTGCGGTCGCATCGGGGATATAGTTGGACCGGCCTGGCCACCATCGAGCGCGCGAAATCCGCCGTCGCCGGAACACCCCGATAGCCCTGACAACAAAACCGTTAAGTCGACAGTTTTATTTCGGTGATATGTTAGCGGGTCGAGTCGGCAAGAAACCGCGGAGTTTCGCACATGGCCAGCTTTGCCCAGGATATTCGCTACGCGTTGCGGATGCTGTGGAAGTCGCCAGGGTTCACAGCTGTAGCGATCCTGACCCTGGCTCTGGGAATCGGCGCGAACACGGCCGTCTTTTCGCTCACGGACCAGGTCCTCCTTCGCGATCTTCCGATTTCGCATCCCGAGCAATTGGTTGAATTGGTTTCGCCGGGTCCGGAACCCGGCAGCACGTGGAGCGATGGCATTCGGGGAAGTTCTTTTTCGTATCCGGAGTACGAGGATCTGCGCGGCACACTCACGAATACTTTCAGCGGCCTGTTAGCAACTTATCCTGCCACGGTGGATGTCTCGGGCATGGGCGTATCGGAACGCGTCCAGGCCGAACTGGTCTCCGGAAATTATTTCGGGGTGCTGGGCGTGACGCCGGCGTTGGGCCGCGTATTCTCCGGCTACGACGAAACGGCGCCGGGAGCGAATCCGGTCGTGGTGCTGAGCTTCGGTTTCTGGCAACAGCATTTCGGACGCGATCCCAACGTGCTGAAGAAGACGCTGCAAGTAAACGGAACCAGCCTAGAGGTCGTGGGTGTGGCCCGCAAAGGCTACGAAGGAATTGAGGTCGGCGGCACTCCGGACCTTTTCGTCCCCATCACCATGAAAACTCAGATGGTTCCCATTTCCCGCGATCTGATGGACCGGAAGGATCACTGGGTACAAATCTTGGCGCGGCTGAAGCCGGGTGTTTCCGTCAGGCGTGCGGAAGCGGTCATCGCGCCCGCGTACCACGCGCTGCTCAAGTCCGAGCTTTCCCTTTACGGCTTTTTTCCCGCAGATGACGACAAGAAATTCGTGGCGAAACCTCTTCTGCTGATTCGCGCGTCGCAAGGCCGCCCCATTATCCAGGGCCCGCTGGAGCAGCCCCTGTTGACACTGACGATCATGGTGGGACTCGTGCTGTTGATTGCTTGCACAAATCTGGCCAGCTTGCTGGCGGCTCGCGCAGAAACGCGTCAGCGGGAAATTGCGCTGCGTCTGGCGCTGGGCGCGAGCAGATGGAGACTCGTAAGGCAATTGCTAACCGAGGGCCTGGTCCTCTCTTTCGCGGGCTGCGCATGCGGGCTGCTTCTTGCATCGTGGGCACCGGGTTTGTTGATTGGCGCGCTCAAAACTGGTGTGCAAATATTGGGACTGCAAGCCCATCTCGATTACCGCGTCCTGTGTTTTGCCATCGGCATCTCCGCGTTGGCTACGATTTTATTCGCGCTGGCCCCGGCGCTTCATTCGACTCGGATGAACCTGCAAAGCTCGCTCAAAGAGCAAGGCGCCTCCGTCGCGGGCAGCATCGCGAGCGTGCGGCTGCGACAGCTGCTGATCGTTTCGCAAGTGGCGCTGACGGCTGTGCTGCTCACGGCCTCGGGACTGCTGGTGAAAAGCCTGATGAATCTCGACAGTACAAAGCTCGGTATGAACGTAGGCCACGTTCTGCAATTCTCGATTTCCCCTTCGTTGAATCAGTACACGCCGCAGCGCACCGCGGAGCTATTCGATCGCCTGCGCGCGGCGATCGGGCAGCTTCCAGGGGTGCGTTCGGTAGCCCTTGGCATGATTCCGGTGTTTCAAAACTCCGACTGTAACGCCGACATCACCGCGCAGGGCTACGCGGCCGGCCCCGATGAAAATACCAACTGCCAGATGAACGTCGTCAGCCCCGGCTACTTTTCGGCCATGGGGATTCCGCTGCTTTCCGGACGTGAATTCACGGACGCGGATTCAGCCACAGGCCCACGCGTGACGATTATCAACGAAACGCTCGCGCACAAGTACTTTGCCGGGCGGAGCCCAATCGGATCACAGGTATGGTTTGGCAAAGGCAAGGGAATGGAACAGCCAGGATTCGAAATTGTCGGCGTGGTGCAAGACAGCAAGCATGACGACGTCCGCCATAAAATTTCTCCTTTCATGTACTTTCCGTACGCGCAAAATGCGTCTACGAAAACCGTCATTCCACTAAGATCCGGCACGTTTTATGTGCGCACGCAGCGGGCCCCCTCCACGTTGACGGAGGAAGTCCGTAACACAATTGGCAGCTTCGATCCACGCCTGCCGATTTACGACGTTCGAACGCTGAACGAACAGGTAAAGCAGTCGATGTTCTCCGATCGCATGCTGACGTTTCTCTCTGTCGCGCTTGGTGCACTGGCAGCGCTGTTGGCGGGAGTGGGACTCTACGGCGTGATGGCGTACATCGTCGTTCGGAGAACGCGCGAGATCGGAATCCGCATGGCGCTGGGAGCGCAAAGTCCGGACGTGTTGCGCATGGTGCTCGCGCAGGGTGGGAAATTGGCGGCGATCGGTCTCGTCGCGGGCATCGTCCTTGCGGCTGGAACGTCGCGATATATCGCCAGCCAGCTTTTTGGAGTCAGCGCGAACGATCCTTTCATCTTTATTGCTGCGTCCGCTCTGCTGATGGGTATCGCGCTGGCTGCCTGCTTTCTACCTGCGCGGCGCGCCACCCTCGTCGATCCCATGGCCGCCCTGCGCCACGAGTAATTTTGCTGCACGAATTGACTTAGACCCGGCGAGCTCTTCTGCTCCGAATGTCGCGTCGCGCCTCGACCCCGGACACACAGCAACGATGCGCTCCCAGTCGATGTAACGTCGCGTTCGCATATACTCCGGTTTTTTGCGCTGATACACTCCGCTTTACATATCAGATTAACTACGGTTAATATTTCTGCGTTGTCGCGGTATACAGAGCAGTGGCAGAGGCTCCTTTCGCACCGGGGAATATTCTATGGCGCAAGTTCGCAGGCCACGCATCACGGCCCAGGCCGTCCTTTTCGCACTTCTTCTCGCAACTTTGGGGCTGGCGCTAGCACCGCGCACGGAGGCGCAGAGCCAGACGACGAGCGCGATTGTGGGTCAGGTGACGGACGCGACGGGGGCGGCGATTCCTGGCGCTACGGTGACGATTACGAACGACGCGACGGGGCTGAGGCGCGCGGGGAAGACGGACGGCGCCGGGGAGTTTAATTTTCCGCTACTGCAGCCGGGAAGCTATTCGGTGGGCGTGGAGGCGGAGGGGTTCGAGCCGCAGACGAATGGCAACGTGGCTTCGGGGCTGGGGCAGAAGCAGACGGTGAATTTTCGTCTGGAAGTGGCGCACGCGAAGCAGACGGTGGACGTGAATGGCGCGGCGCCGCTGATTAATCCGGAAAACGCCAACACGACGACGAATCTGAGCGCGCCGGCGCTGGAGAATTTGCCGAATCCGGGCGGCGATTTGACGTACCCGCTGCAGTTCGCACCCGGAGCGCTGATCAACACGGCGGGAAGCAGCAACGATTTCGTGGGCTCGCAAAACGGATACGGCAACGTGGAGTTCAACGGGCTGCCGGCGCTTTCGAATGGCTACATCGTGGATGGACTGGAGACGAACGATCCGCTAACGAATTTGAACAGCGGGCTTTCAACGAATCTGGTGCTGGGGCTGAATTCGATCGCGGAAGTGACGGTGAATACGCTTTCGTATTCCGTGGATGAGGGCCGCTACGGAGCTTCGCAAGTGAACTACGTGACCAAGTCGGGCACCAATCAGTTCCACGGGAATCTGTACGAGTTGTGGAATGGGTCGATTCTGAACGCGGACGATTATTTCCTGTTCGCCAATCCAGAGCCGGGAATTCACAAGCCGCGGTCCACGCTGAACCATTTTGGAGGCAGCCTGGGCGGGCCGATCGTTCACAACAAGCTGTTCTTTTTTTTCGACAGCGAGTGGGTGCGCATCGCGCTGCCGATCTTTACGACCGTCACGGTGCCGACGACGGCGTTTCAGCAATACGTGCTGCAACAACTTCCGATCGGGCAACCCCAGACCCCGGGATGCGAGGAGGCAAAGACGTGCTATCCGGCCGAGCTGGCGGAAGTGCCGTTCTATGAAAAGATGTTTTCGCTCTACGGGAACACCAGCGGGACGCCGCTGGCGGTGCCGGGATGTCCATTCGACGTGGGCGGAGCTTCGCCGGCGGTGCCGAACGACGGAAACGGGTGCGCGAACCGCCGAGGCGTTTCGCAATCGAGCGACGACAGCGAGCAGGTGCAGACCGCGCGGATCGATTGGAACATCGGCGCCGAGGATACGGCGTGGTTTCGTTTTCAGGCGGACACGGGCTTGCAGGCGGCCTACACCGATCCGATCAATGCGGTGTTTGATTCGCTCTCGCCGCAGCCGCTGTATTCGTTCGCGGCGGGATACACGCACATCTTTTCTCCCGACGTGGTGAACTACTTCAACCCCGGATTTTCCTGGTACAAGAGCCTGTTCGCTCCGGTGAATTTTGAAAAAACGCTGGCGGCGTTTCCCATCGTCCTGCAAGGAAGCGGGGTGGACGCGCCGTTCACGACGCTGGGAGGGCTGGACAACACCTGGCCGCAAGGAAGAACGGCGACGCGATTTTTCATCAACGACAATCTGGCGTGGAGCCACGGCGGGCACGAATTGCGGTTCGGGACCAACATGCGAATTTTCCGGCTGAACGATTACGATTTCGGCGAGGGCACGGTTCCGACGGTTACGTACGCGACGCTGCCGCAATTTATTTACGGGGTGGCTTCGACCGCTACGGAGACGTTTCCTACGTCGACGAACGAGCCGTTTAATTTTTTGAATGTCGATCTGTACGCGCAAGACACCTGGAAGGTGACGCGGAAGGTGACGTGGACGATTGGGATTCGGAGCACGCTGAATTCCGATCCGCTGAATCCGCACGATCAGGTGGCGCGGCTGTACGGGGCGTTCGATTCCATTTCGCACAACGTGAATCAGCCATTGGATCAGGCGATTCAGACGGGGCTGGGCACGCTGTTCGCTTCGACGCCGCTGACCATTCTGCAGCCGAGGACGGCGATCGCGTGGGAGTTCGCGCCGAATACGGTGCTGCGCAGCGGCTTTGGGATTTTCAGCGACTTGTTGCCGGGAAGCGTGGCGGACACGGTGGGAGAAAATCCGCCGTACGTGCGGGAGTTTGAGGGCGGGCTGCTGGGGAGCGTTGGAGGGACGGCGATTGCACCGGGCGTGCCGGGCAGCGCCGTCGACGCGGCTGTGGCGGCGAATCAGGCGTTCGGTGAAGGCTTCGCGCAGGGCTGGCTATCGTGCGCGTCACCGCAGGCCAATCCGGCTGCCTGCCTGTCTCCGGTGGCGATTACGGCGGTGCCAAATGGCGAGCTGCATGCGCCGTATTTCGTGGAATGGAGCCTGGGGATCGAACATCAGATCGGCAGCACGGCGAGCGTGCAGGCGCAGTACGTGGGAACGCGCGCGGTGGATCAAGCGTACATGACCGAGGTGAACGGGTATCAGACGGTTTGCCAAGGATGCTTCGCGCCGTTCCCGTACGGCGAGCCGACGGATGCGCGATTCGGAGCGGTGACGCAATTCCAGACCGGCGCGAGCAGCAACTACCACGGGCTGCAAATGACGGCGAAGAAGCGCTTGGGACACGGGCTGGAGGGGCAGGTCAACTATACGTGGAGCCATTGCCTGGACACGGTTTCGAATGGCGGTTTTTTGCAGTTTTCATCGGGTGGGATATTGGAGCCGCTGCCAGGAGAGTTGCGCCGCGATTACGGCGATTGCGATTACGATATCCGGCACAATTTCACGGCGCAGTACGTGTACCAGCTTCCGGTAAAGGTGCGCGGGCATTGGCTGGGCTACGCGCTGAACGGCTGGCAAGTTTCCGGGACGGTTTTCTGGCACAGCGGAGTTCCCTTCTCGGTGCTGGGCACTCCTTACTCGGCGAATGGAAACGGAATCGTACAAGGAAGCGGACCGCAATTCGCGAGTTTGCTCCCAGGCGCAAATCCTTACTGCCGGCACTGCGACGTTTCAGGGGTCACGGTGCCGGGGACGATCCAATGGCTGAATCCGAATGCGTTTGTTTCGGCCGTCGATCCGTCGACGGGCGAATGCTATGGGAGCGTTGTGGGCGATTCCCCTGAGAACTGCCAGTTTGGCACGCTCGGGCGAAATAGTTTGCGCGGGCCGGATTTTTTCTGGAGCGATCTCTATTTGACGAAATGGTTCGCGCTGAAAGATCATCTGCGGCTGCGGTTTGACGCGCAATTTTTCAATTTGTTCAACCATCCGAATTTCGCGCTGCCGAGCATGGTGCTGGCGGGAGTTCCGGGAGAACCGTCGACGCAGACGGGATTTGGAGCGCTGACGTCCACGACCTCGCCACCAACAGGGTTGCTGGGCGTGGGACTGGGCGGTGACAGCAGCCCGCGAATGATCGCGTTTCAGGCGCGGCTGGAGTTTTGACGGACTGTTTTTTTTACGCGCGAGGACTGCGTGGCGCGCAATGGGCGCCGGGTTACGGAAGCCGCGCGTTTATTTTCGCACTGCCTGCCGCGACAGCGCGGGCGCGGAGAGCGCGGCGCGAAGGTGGGCGGCGACGTCGGCGACGAAGCGCTGTACGGAGGCTTCGGCGATGCGATGGGCGACGATGGCGTTGACTGCTTTGCCTACGGGGCCGAGAGGCGGATCGTAGACGCCGAGGAAATCGAGCTGCGTCTCGGTGGGCGTGAGCGCGTAGAGGGAAAGCTCGGCGCGCATTAGCGGAAACAGGCGCGGCATCGAAGCAGCTTCCCATTCCAGGAATAGGCAGGTCACGGGCGTGGACACGCCGTCGAAAGTTTTTTCGTCGATCTTGTTGACGGCGATTTTGATGTCGGCGCTGAGGGCGATGCCGCCGACGTCAACGCGCAGCGCGGAAGCGACGGAGCGAACGCGGTCGGCGGCGGCTTTGGTAGCGGACTGGAAGACGGCAGGCGCGTCGTGCTTGAGGGCATCGCGAACGCGCTCGTAGGGATGGTTGACGTAGTCGTAGCTGCGGATTTCGAGGCTTTTGTTCTTGTTCACGGGCGCCGCTCCTTCGTTGATGAACGATCGGTCGGTTATCCGACCACCGTTCGTTCGTGGCTGTGATGAGAACAACCTAACATGACGTGCCTGCGGGCGATGTGACGTAGCGCACAGCTGGCGGCTCGGCAGATAGGCCTAGAACTACCGGGACCATCCGATTGGTCTCGCAAGCGGCGCGCAGGATCAAAAAGATCCGCTGAAAAAAGCAGTTCTGCATTGTTGACAATCGCGAAAAACGTGCTGTAATTGCGCCTCGCGGCTGCACGCAGCACGTCTCCACGCCGGCCGCCCACTAGCATCCCGACAGCTCGGACGAACGATGAGCCGAATGAGTGTCAGCAAAAGCAGGCACCCTTCCCGATCTACCCACAAGACTGCAGCGAGCAGCGCTTTCAATGCTTTCAAACGGAAGTCCTCGAAGGTTCGACGGAATCCAAAGGAGCCCCTCCCATGATCGGAAAGGCAAAGAGCTATTCGGCCCCGTTGGGTGTGGTTGTGGTGTGCGCCTTGGCGGCCATAGCGGTTGCGAGCAGCCCGTCATTCGCACAGACCGGAGCGCTGCCTCAACGGCTGATCACGCAAAGCATCAACGAGAAACGCCTGGTCACATTGGCGGGAAACATACGGCCGGAAGTAACGGCGGCAAACGACCGTGGCGCGGTGCAGGACAGTTTTCAGCTGGATCACATGTACTTGCTGCTGAACCGATCGGCGGCGCAAGAGCAGGCCGCCGCGGCGCTCTCCAACGAGCTGCACGACCAAAATTCGCCGCTGTACCATCGATGGCTTACACCTGACGAAGCCGCGGCACAATTCGGGCCGTCAGATGACGATGTGCGGACGGTGACGGCGTGGCTGGAGTCCCACGGGTTCACCGTGAATAACGAGTATCCGTCGGATGGAGTGATCGATTTTTCGGGGACGGCTGGGGACATTCGCGAGGCGTTTCATACCGAAATACACAATTTGTCCGTGAAGGGCGTGCACCACATAGCGAACGTCAGCGATCCGAGCGTACCAGCGGCGCTGGCTCCGGCGATTGCCGGAGTGGTATCGATGAATGACTTCCGACCGCGCCCGGCCATGAAGCCGCGCGCGGGTTACACGGTGAACGCCGATTACCAGCTGCTTGCTCCAGGCGACCTGGAAACGATCTACAACATGAATCCGCTATACGCACGTGGAGTATCGGGACAGGGACAGACGATCGTGGTGGTGGAAGACACCGACCTGTACACGACGGCGGACTGGTATGCGTTTCGGCAGACGTTCGGGCTGGCGAAGAAATTCCCGCAGGGGACGCTGCAGCAGGTGCACCCGCAGCCGTCGCGTGGCCCGTTTAGCGGAGGCGCATGCGCCGATCCGGGAGTCAATGGGGACGATTCGGAAGCGGCGGTGGACGTGGAATGGGCCAGCGCGGCGGCACCGAGCGCGGCGATCGTGATGGCCTCCTGCGCAGATACGGACACCAACTTCGGCGGGTTCATCGCGATTCAGAATTTACTGACGGGTCGCGCGCAGCCTCCGGCGATCATTAGCGTCAGCTACCTCGAGTCCGAAAGCGAGTTGGGGGCTTCGTTCAACGCTTACACTTACCGACTGTTTCAACTGGCGGATTTGGAAGGCGTGTCAATTTTCACCGCGGCCGGTGATGCCGGGGCGGATACAACCGATCAATTCGCGCCGGCAGCCACGAGCGGAATTAACGTGAGCGGATTCGCGACAACTCCTTACGACGTGGCGGTGGGCGGGACGGATTTCGAGGATGCGTTCCTGGGCGAAGCATCCAGCTATTGGAGCGCTACGAATAGCCCAACCTACAGCTCGGCGCTCTCCTATGTGCCGGAGATTCCGTGGAACGATTCCTGCGCGAGCCAATTGATCACGCTGGCGCTGGGGTTCACGCAATCGTACGGTCCCACGGGATCGTGCAACAGCACGATTGGTGAGGAATTCCTGGGAGTAATTGGAGGGAGCGGAGGAGCAAGTTCATGCGCCTACGGAACGCCGGCGATCGTCGGAGTGGTGGGAGGAAGCTGCCGCGGCTACGCCAAGCCGGAGTTTCAGAACTTCGTTTATGGGAATTTCCGGGACGGCGTGCGCGACGTGCCTGACGTCTCACTTTTTGCGGGGAACGGCGTGTGGGGGCATTACTACGTGATTTGCTATTCGGATCCGACGCCCGGGTATTACGGTGCGCCGTGCACGGGGGCTCCCGTAAATTGGTCCGGCGGGGGCGGAACGTCGTTTGCGGCGCCCATCATGGGCGGAATTCAGGCGATGATCAATGAAACCTCGGAAAACTATCAAGGGAATCCGGATTTCATCTATTACGAGCTGGCTGGAGCTGAATACGGATTCAACGGAAACCTCTCTTGCAATTCGACGCTGGGAAATCAGACCAGCCCGAATTGCATTTTCTACGACGTGACGCAAGGAGACGACGACGTCAATTGCCTGCCGCTGGTGGTCAACAATGTGACCATCGGATCATTTGACTGCTACTACGACGGGGCCACAAACGGGGTGCTTTCGACGTCGAGCAAGTCGTACAAACCGGCGTACGTGACGAAAAGCGGTTACGACTACCCGACGGGAATCGGAACGGTTAACGCATTCAACCTTGCGAGAAGCTGGCCGGGTAGCAGATTGTCCCGCGGCGAATACTAGCTGGACTAGGGCCGGACGCTCGGGTTCGCCCCTTCTTTGAAAAGCCCCGCGCACTTTTGTGTACGTGTGTGCGGATTTTGTGGTACAAGGCGGGCGTCGGGCGAAGGCTTGTGCTGGGCAAGAGGCCGAATCCGGTCGGAGGCGTGCGATGAGTGACTTCCAGTGGGGCAGGATGATGGCGCCGATGACGGCGATATTCGCGCTGGCGTTTTTGCTACTAGCGCCGCTGGCGCGTCCGGTGCAGGCGCAGGACGATCCGACGGGCAACTGGCGCGTCACATTTTTCGAGGACCAGCCGGAGCGCATCTTGGGCGCGGAAATGGGCGATTACCTGGGGATGCCCATCAATCCGGCAGCGCTGCATCGAGTGCAGAGCTGGGATGCGGCGATGGTGGAGACGCCTGAGGATCAGTGCCGCGAGCACGGTTCGGATTACGGGTGGCGCGGGCCTTCGAATCTGCGAATCTGGATGGATGTGGATCGCGCGACGCAGAAAGTGATCGCCTACCACACGCATCTTTCGGCGTACGAGGCCGAGCAAACCATCTGGATGGACGGGAAGCATCCGCAGCCCCCAGCGTGGGCGCCGCACACGTGGGCGGGATTTTCCGTGGGCCATTGGGAAGGAGACACGCTGGTGGTCTACACCACGCACTTGAAACAAAACTGGCTGGGGCTGAACGCGCTGCCGCGCAGCGATCAGGCAGTGGCCACCACGCACATCATGCGTCACGGGAATGTGCTGACCGTGGCGGTGATTACGTACGATCCGGTGTATATGGAAGAGCCGCTCATACGGACGATCGATTTCGTGGCCGATCCGCAGCAGCAGATGGAGCCGTGGCCGTGCGAGCCGGTGGATGAGGTGGACCGTCCGGAGAGCGTGGTGCCGAGCTACATGCCTGGAGAGAATCCGTATTTGACGGAATTCGCGGCCCGCTACGGCGTCCCGTACGAAGCGACCAAGGGCGGCCCGGAAACCATGTACCCCGAGTACATGGAAAAGTTGAAGAAGATGAAACTGCTGCCGCGCCCGCCGAAACACCAGCCGCAACAGTAGCGGCGCACATAACTGGCTCGAGTGATTTGCATGCGCGCTGCTTTGCTACTGCGCGCTCGCGGAGCGGGAGGTCATTGCGGGTCGGCGCATACGCGCCGAAAGAGAAACATCCCGCAAACGGAAGGCGCTCCGCCCTCGATTCTTATGTCGTCGCTAAAGCGACGACCCACAACGCCGATAGCGCGGTTCTGCGCACATTAACTTAGCAAACCGGGAACTTACTGAGCGTAGCGGCGTCTGTTAAATAAGCAACGAGCGCGGACGCTATTTTGCGCGCACGTGCCTTGCTTCAGGAGGTGCTCTTGTCTCGGCCGAAACGCTGGTTGCGTTCGATTGTCGACTGGCTGATCGCCGTAGCAGGCGTGTTGGTTGGAGTGCTCGCACTTAGCGTGACGGCAAGCCGCTCAGGGCAGCAGATCGATTGGTTGCTCGCTGCTGGTGTCTCGATTCCGGGATGTTTGCTCATTTTGGGCACTGCGGTCTCAGTGTTCTACAGCCGAAAATTGGGAGCCATCCTGTGTTTTCTCGCCGCCGCGGTCGCGGAATCGGTGCTAGTAGTTCCCAGCGCGTTTGTATTTCCTGGAGGAATGCCCTGGTCTGAAACCCTGACGTCCTCGTTGGCTGTGCTGCTGCCGCCATGCGTCCCGGGTGCATATTGGCTGGTTACCAGCAGGCGCGGGTGGCCGCCTAACGCCGATGTACACACCAGGAGCGTGCGTCGTGCCGTAATTGACGTCGGTGCGACTCTGATTGCTTTGTACCTTCTCGTGGGCGTCGGGACCATCGCGATTATGGGGCAGTATCAATCTATCGGCGATTATGGTTGCCGTGCGACTCCGATACCTGTACACGCCCTGATCCCTACGGATACGGAGTTTGTAGCCAAAATCATGTTCGTGGGGCTCCCGTATCGCCATGCGAACGGAAAAACGTGGAGCACCTGGGCAGTTGCCAGTGTGCAAAAGGAGTTTTGGGGGTTGCCGTGGTGGAATAAGAAGATTGTTGTCCTTACGTTTAAGATATTCACGAACGGACAAACCTTGTTTATCGATGGCTCTCGTAGCGGCGGGTTGCTCACGCTGGGTATCCCGGTGGTTGAGCTGAAACTGTGTGGGTCCAAACCAGTGAGCGATGCGGCGGTGGAATTGCGCGTGCTGCGCGATGGGCCTCCGAAAAATGGAGTCCGTATTATCGGACACACGGTTAGCGAATACCCGGACTTTCACAGCGAGCCCCTTCCGGGTGCAACAGTACTCATTACAGGCCCGGACGGAACCGTGGAGACAACAAGTTATCAGCAAGGAATCTATGACGTTCAGGGGCTGCCACCTGGGAGCTACACCGTCCGCGCCGGCACTCCCGATGAGACAAACCACGCGTATCCATCCTGCGACACAAAAGACGGCGCCCACCTTATCGCAGGGGAAGTATGGGGATGTACGCTGGCGTTCTGGAAGCCGCCCTCTAAACGATAACGTTGTATGCTGGCGAGGGCACTCCGCAGTCGGTATCGGCGCCGCGAGCCGCCGCACTCACCGGTCGAAGATCAGATCGCGGCAAGGGACTGCTCGAAATCGGCGAGCAGGTCGCGCCAGTCTTCGATTCCAACCGACACGCGCACCAGCCCGTCGGTCACGCCCGCCTGCCGAAATTCCTCCTCGCTGAATCCCGAGTGCGTGGTCGTCTTCGGATGGCAGGCCAGCGTCTCTACGCCGCCGAGCGACACGGCATTCCGCGCGATGCGCAGGTTGCGCAGGAAATCGAATGCGGCGCGCTTCCCTCCCGCAAAATCCAGCGAAAACATGGCGCCGGGAAAATCACACTGCTTTTCGACAATGCGGCGCTGATCGGCGTCGGTGAAAAGGGTGGGATAGATCACGCGCGCAATCTTCGGGTTTCTCGCCAGAGCTTCGGCGATGCGCTGTCCATTCTTGCTGGCGCGGCTCATGCGCAAGCGCACGGTAGGCAAGCGTCCGCCGAGCATCCAGCATTCGTCCGGCTGCAGGATCGTGCCGAAGAGGCCGCGCAGCGGGCGAACGCGGCGGATCATTTCGGGATCTTTGGCAAGCAGGACGCCGGCGAGCATATCGCTGAAACCGGAAAGATATTTCGTCCCCGAATAAACCACCAGATCGGCGCCGAGCGAAAGCGGATGCTGAAACGCAGGCCCCAGCAAAGTGTTGTCCACGATCACCAGCGGGCGCGATTCACCTGGTCTCAATTTGCGCGCAGCGGCAGCATCGCAGGCGCGGCGAATATCGGTCATAACCAGCGTGGGATTCGCGGGAGTTTCTAGCAGCACGATCGCGAGATTTTCGGTCGAGGAGATGGCGCGGTCAAGCTGCTCGGTCTGTCCGGACGGAACTCCGACTCCGGCAACACCCCATTTCGAGAGTTGGTCCTGAATGAAGTGCTGCGTGCCACCGTAGATGGGGACGGTGTAGACGACGGACTGGCCGGGACGCAGCAGCGCAAACAGAGCGGTAATGATGGCGGCCATGCCGCAGTTGAAGGCCAGCGCGGTAGTGGCGCCGTCTTCGAGCGAAACGATCTGGTCTTCCAGAATTTCGGCGTTGGGATGATTGAAGCGCGAGTAGATCAGATCCACGGCTTCGCCTTCGGTGGCGCGAGCGCGTCCGGCGACTAAATCGAATGCGCGTTCGGCGGCTTCGGGGCTGGAGAAAACGTAGGTGGAGCTGCGAAAGACCGCCGGCCGAGCGGAGCCTACCGAGAGGCTCGGGTCGAAACCTTCGGTGAGGACTTTGGTATTGGGACGCAAGTGCTGCGAGTCGTAGGGATCATTGGGCGCCATGTGAGTCTCCTCAATACGTTTATAGCGCGGATTCGGAATGGGCGATGGGGAATCGGTGGCACGCTTGCGGGGCCCAAATTCATCGGAGCAGGAGATGCGGGTGATTGCCGTGGATGTTAAGCTCGCGGCGTGACCGAGCCGCACGAACGGCAGCGTGAAGAGGAACGGACGCGCGCGGGATTGTGCGCGGATTGCGCGCACGCACGGCGAATAGCATCCGAGCGAGAATCGATCTTCTATTTGTGCGGGCTCTCGGCTGTTGATGCGAATTACCAGAAATATCCGCGGTTGCCTGTGACGCGGTGCAAGGGATATTTAGGGCGGAAGTGATAGCCTTGGGCCGAGCGGAGCTTGTGGTACGGCGCGGAAAGCGCATACCATTCCAGGCAACCGCACGGCTGCACGGCCGGGAAGCTTCTCCACCGGAACTACGGAACATTGCGGACGCGTTTTGCGTTACTTAGGTTGAGGCCGAGCGGTAATGCAAGCTGCGAGGCAGAGGACTATTGGACCCCGACGCCCAACTGGTCCAGCTATGTGTTCGAGGGCACGGGCCGTCGTGGGAGGAACTGGTGCGGCGACACACACGGCGCGTCTATAACCTGTGCTACCGGTTCACGGGAAACTCGGCGGCAGCCGAGGATCTGAGCCAAGAGGTGTTTCTGCGCGTCTACCGCACGCTCAGAAGCTACGAGCCGGCCTACGGAGCGTTCGCGACATGGCTGACCAGCGTGACACGCAACCTGCTGGTGGATCATTACCGGCGAACGAGACGCGAGCGATTGACGGACTCGATCGACGAGACGCCGCAGGTGGAAGAGACGCACTCGGCGGAGCGGACTCCCCAACAACACGCGGAAGCCGCGGAACTGAGCGCGCAGGTGCAAATTGGACTGGCGAAGCTTTCGCCCGAGCTGCGCGAGGCGGTGATCTTGCGCGACCTGCAAGGAATGGAATACGTCGAAATCCGCAAAGTGCTGCAGGTGCCTGGGGGAACGGTGAAGTCGAGGATCAATCGGGGGCGAATCGAATTGGCGCGGATTCTGCAGGAAATGGGAGTGAGGGCAGATTGATTGCAACCCCGCAAGCGCGGGTGGCTTCAGCGACGTGGCTGAAGCCATGACCCACGAGGTTACGTCGCCGGCGCCGACTGCGAGCAACTGGAGTGAAAAAGTAAAGTGGACTGGAACTGCACAATAACGGAAGAGCGGCTGAGCGATTTCCTGGAAGGGACGCTCTCAGAGGATGCACGGGAAGCGTGCGCGGCACATGCGGAGATGTGCGCAAGCTGCTCGAACATGCTGGCGCGGGTGGGCGATCTGGTGACGGATCTTCACGCTCTGGAGGAGTTGCCGGAACCGAGTTTCCTGGCGCGGCAGATCATTCACGGCACGCGAGGCGCGGAAAAGCATGAGCGCGATCTCGCGCGCTGGTCCGGATGGCTGAGCCTGATTTGGCAGCCGCGGTTCGCGATGGGATTCGCGACCGTGGCGGCAACGGTGGTGATCCTGGCGCATGCGGCCGGCGTGAGAACTTTGACTCCCGCGGACCTGAATCCGGTGAATCTGGCTCGCGCGGGTAACCGGCAGGCGCATTTGACGTATGCGCGGGGAGAAAAATTCGTAAACGATCTGCGCGTGGTGTACGAGATACGGGCGATGCTTTCCGCACCGGCGCAAACCGAACCGGGGAATCAGGGCGCGCCATCGAGCGGGGCGCGTCCGAATACTAGCGAGCACGACCAGGAAGAAATGCAGCAACGGAGCGAGGCGCGAGTAGCGCGAAGCAGCACGGTCTGGGCGATGCTGCTCTCGGCCACGGACGAAAGCGCACCGCATTCGGACAACAGGAGAAACCCATGAACTGCGGCTTGCATAGCGAGGTTCCAGCGACGGGATTTTGCCGCAATTGCGGCAGAGCGCTTTGCCCTGCGTGCACGCGGGAAGTGCGCGGCGCTCTCTACTGCGAACCATGCCTGGCGGGACTGGTGGGGACGCCCGCGGAAGGCGTGCCGGCATTGGCAGCCGCGCCAACTACGGGACCGCATCCGGGCGTGGCGCTGGCGCTGGGATTCATTCCGGGGCTCGGAGCTGTCTACAACGGCGAATATTTGAAGGCGCTGATCCACGTGATTATTTTCGGCGGAATCATCGCGGCGCTGACGCAAGACATTCCGGCAGGCTACGATGCGTTTCTGGGAATCGGGCTGGGCTGCTTTTACTGCTACATGCCGATCGAAGCATTCCGCACGGCTAAAGAACATGAGCGCCAACGGCTTGGCTCTCCCGCCGGTGTCGCCGCCACTGGAGCAGCGGGGGCAACAGCGATTGCCTTCACGGGCGATGCGACGCATTTCGCAGCGACGCAGCGACCTACGGGTGCGATCATTTTGATCTTTCTGGGCGTATTTCTGCTGCTGGCGAATTTCGGCATGTTGAAGTGGGACTGGTTCGCGAAAGCGTGGCCGTTTGCGCTGATCGCCTTAGGAATCTGGCTGCTGGCGGATCGTCTGAAGGCGCGAACGTAGGAGCGGGACGATGGCAGAGGCGCCTACTACCAAAACACGATGCAATTGCGCGCGATGCCGGATACGCACACTGACCGGCCCGGTGATCCTGATCGCGCTCGGCGGTATTTTCCTCGCGGGCGAATATACGCCGTACGGTTTCGTGACGCTATGGCCAATTTTGCTGGTGATTCCCGGCATTTTATTACTCGCGGAGTCGATGGCTTCGAAAGAAGGCCACATCGATTGATGAGGGACCTGTGAGCAGCGGTGCAAGGCGAGGAAGTTCGATTTTCGCGGGACTGCTGCTGGTAGCGCTTGGGATCCTCTTCCTCATCGGCATCTACTATCCCCACGTGCGCCTGGGCCATTGGATCGCGCTGTACTGGCCGGTGCTGCTGATCATCTGGGGCGTGGCGAAGATTCTCGATTACGCAGCGGCGCAGCATTCGGGGGAGCCGCGTCCGCGGGTCGTGTCAGGGGGTGAAGCGGCGCTGATCGCGGCGCTGGTGATCGTGCTCGGCGGATTCGTGATTCGGGACTGGGCGCGCAACCGCTTTCCAAACGTCCATATCGAAATGCCGGAGTTTGGTCCGTCATTTTCCCGGAGCGAGACGCTGCCGCCGCAAACGCTTCCGAAAGATGCGCGCTTGGCGATCGATATTCGGCATGGAGACATCGCGGTGCAGGGCCACATTGGCGACCAGCTGTTGGTGCAGGCTCAGAAAAAAGTATGGGGCTTGAGTGAAACTTCCGCGAATCGCGCCATGCAGCAGGCGCAGGTGAAGGTCGACGAGTCCGACGGGCTCTACCGTGTCCGGCCGCTCTTCGGACGGGGGGAGCGTGGGCAGGCGACCGCCGATCTGGCTTTGCAAGCGCCCACGAGCGCCAGCATTGCGGCCAGCACGGACCACGGCGACATTCGAATATCAAATATCAATGGAAGCATCCAGGCGCACAGCGGAGATGGCGACGTGGACGTGCGCAAGGCCGGATCGAACGTAGCCATCGATATGAATCACGGGGATGCACGGATTTCGGAGGCGAGCGGAAATGTGCGCGTCACCGGGCGCGGAGGCGATGTGGCGATTTCGGACGTGAACGGCAGCGCGTCTGTCCAGGGGCCGTTTGACGGGTCGATTGACGCACGAAACGTGTCACAGAGCGTGCAGTGCACACTGCCGTGGTCGGCGATTACCATCGGTCATCTGGACGGAAAGCTCGAAACCGATTTGGGCGACGTAAGCCTTTCGGGCGCTAGCGGGCCAGTGAAGATTGTGACGCACAATGCAGATATCAGCGTGAAAAACGCGTCCGGGCGGCTGGACATTGCGGATGCGCACGGCGATATCGAAGTGGCGCTTTCGGCGCCGCCGCGCGAGGACATCGACATTACCGATGATGCGGGCGATGTGGACGTGACGCTGCCGGCAGGATCGAGGTTTCAAGTGGAAGCAGTGTCGCGCGGCGGCGACGTGGAGAGCGATTTTGGGGGCGAAGGGCTGAACGTGTCGAATACAGACGCCAGCGGGCAAATCACTGGCACGGTCGGCGGGGCCAGCGGACCAACGATCCGGATCGCCACAACGTACGGGACGATTCATCTGCGCAAAACATCCTCCGAGCGGTAGCGCTTACAACTCCAAGCGCCATCCAAAAAGAGCCTAAGAAGCGAGAAAAAATGGTGTAACTCCTGAAGGCAGCTTGCACCAAAAAGCTCGCCTGCGTGCGCGTCAACGTGCGCTAAACGGCCACATTTGGACGGAATTTTACCCGAAATGGCCGCTGGAGATGGAAATGCGCAAGCGACGGCGACAACCACCAAAAAAGAAAGAGCGGCTGGCGTGGGCGGCGTACCTGGAACTGAGCGACGCGGCGCGTTGGATCGAGGCGAAGCTGCGGGCGCCGCTGGATGTGTTCGGCCTTTCGCGCGAGGAGTTCCGGTTGATGGTGATGCTGCACCGCGACGGACGGCTGAAGCTCAGCGAGGCGGAGGAAAAGTTGGAACGCAGCCGGGAGAGCATGTACGAAACCGTTCAACGGGCGGAAGAATTTGGATGGGTACGACGGGGCACGATGTACCTGCCCGCTGCGGAAGTGAGGCAGAGCCGGTTACCGAAGGAGCAGCGGAACAAGCCGCGTCTGGGCCGGCGAGTGGGGACGATCGAATTGAGTCCCGAGGGTGAAAGGCTGATCGGAACGGTGCTGCCGAAGCAGGAGGAGATGCTGCGGCTGTTCATGGCAGAGCTGGACAGCCGGGAGATGAAGTCGCTGATTCGGATCTGCGGGAAGCTGCGGCGGGAGGAAGATTTTACGGCGATTCGGTTTGGGGCGGCGCTGATACGGGCGAGTGAGGAATTCGATCAGGGGGAACAGGACGGCGAGCCGGAAGATGAGGATTGATGGGCAGCGCGCAGCCTGGACGAAAAAGCCCCACGCTCACCAATCGAGCATGGGGCACCCGCAAAAAAACATCGTGCGTTACGTACCTTGATGGTATATTCCCGGCGAAATGTTCGTGGGCAAATCAACTCGAAGAGCCCGGGCCACCCGCCAGAGAAGTCTCGACACGCGCTGCTTCAACATCTTGAGCACCGTGGAGGGGGTACCGCGCGCCAGTTCGGAGATGAGCAGATGCACGTGCTCGGGCATCACCACGTAGCCTACCAGCTTGAAACCGTATTCCTTTCGGACGCGGTCCAGCGAGCGGACGAATACGTTGCGCGCTCGCGCGGAACGCAGGAGAGGCAGCCTTCGGTAACAACTGAAGGTAATGAAGTGCAGGTGGCCTTGGCCGTAGATTCGCTTGAGCCCTTTGGTCATGATGAAAAAGCCCCACGCTCACACACCGAGCATGGGGCACCCTCCACACATACTCCAGAGCGACGTGGCGAGATGGTATCATCCCTGGCGAAATGCTCGCGAGAAACCGGACACGAAGAACCTTTGCCACCCGACAGAGCCCCGTCAAGATTCAAGGTTTGAAGGTGAGGTGAGCGACGGAGGGTGAAAGGCCGCGAAGGGAGGCGTCCGCCGTTCCGGCGCCGAGATTCTTCGTCCTCACAAAGGCGCGCGATTTCCGCGCGGAGTGAGGTGGATGGGCGCGGAAATCGGGCTGTTCGTCCTCAGAATGACACTTTAGCTGTGCGCTCACTTAGGACTGGCCGCGGAGGCGGTCCATGGTGTCGAAAAATTCGGGGAAAGAGACGGAGACGCATTCGGATTCGCGGATGGTGCTCTTGCCTTCGGCGCCCAAGGCAGCGGTGGCCAGCGCCATAGCGATGCGGTGATCGCCGTGCGGATCGACGGTGGCGCCGCGCAACATTTTTCCGGCGCCTGCCGGCGCGCTTGCGGACCGGCCTTCGACGCGGATGCCATCTGGAAATTCCTGCACGCGCGCGCCCATGGCGGTGAGACCGGCGGCTAGCGTAGCGATGCGGTCGCTTTCCTTGACGCGCAGCTCTTGCGCGTCGTGAATTTCAATTCCCTTCTCCGTGAACGGGCCGAGAGCGGCCAGCATCGGCAGCTCGTCAATCATCTCAGCAACCTGCGCGCCGGAGATTTCGCCGCCTTCGAGAGGCGCGTGGGTGACCGAGATGTCGCCGACGAGCTCGCCATCGCGGGAAGTCAAATTGGGGACGTGAATTTTGGCGCCGGTGGAAATCAGAAAATCGAGCACGCGGCTGCGCGTGGGATTGAGCCCGACATTGTGGAGAGTCAACGATGATTCCGGCAGAATCAGCGCGGCGGCCATGAGGAAGACGCCGCCGGAAAGATCACCGGGAACGACCAACTTCCGCGCCGTCAGCTTTGGGCGCGGATGAATGCGGATCGTGCCGCGCGAGCCTTCGATGGTGGCGCCGAATTCGCGCAGGGCAAGCTCGGTATGGTCGCGAGTGCAGACGGATTCGTGGACCGTGGTGATTCCGTCCGCGTAAAGCGCGGCGAAAAGAATCGCGGATTTTACCTGCGCGCTGGGGGTGGGCGGAGTGTAGTCGATGGCGTGGAGATTGCCGCCGCGGATTTCGAGAGGAGCGCAGTCGCGTTCATTACCGCGGATTTCAGCGCCCATTTGGCGGAGCGGCTCGATGACGCGGCGCATGGGGCGGCGACGCAGCGAGTCGTCACCGGTGATGGCGGAGCGAAACGTCTGGCCAGCTAAAACGCCGGCGATCATGCGCATGGTTGAGCCGGAATTTTCGGCGTCGAGAGGCTTGCGCGGCTCTTGCAGGCCGTTGAGGCCCTTACCAGCGATTTGGACGGCGTGGTCTTTGGTGTCGATTTCGATGCCGAGGCGGCGGAGGCATTCGAGCGTGCTGCGGCAATCGGCGGCGGAGGCATAGTTGGAGATTTCGCTGCGTCCTTCGGCGATCGCGGAGATGATCGCGTAGCGGTGCGAGATCGATTTGTCACCGGGCAGTTCGACGACGCCGTTGACGGTTCCCCCGGGCGAAATTTTCCGATTGGCCATCTGGAGATTCTAACATGCGAGCGCCAGCGATCGGCCGCGCGGCTAAGGGAAAGCAGTGGGTCCGCTTGAATTTTGACCGCTGGTGCCACGATCAAGAGAATTCAAACTGACCCACAATGGATAGGAACGGCCAATTGACGAAAGTAGGGTTTCCTGCTAAAAACGTAGCTTCGTGAAGTGACTTCTCGCACCTAGGCTCTCGCTCAGGGAGTCTTCCACCGGGGGGACGGAAGCATTTGCGGGCTGGGATAACAAGGTTGCAGGTGCGGACGGACGAGATCCCGGCGGTAATGGTATTCGGCGAAAGGTCTTTCCCAAAAGTACGCCCAAGTATCCCCAGATGAACTTGTCGACGGAGGCTTATTGATGGACACCGTACGCGCAGCTAGAGGACTGTTCCGCGGTCAAGGTAAGAAGGTGCTGGCCGCCTGCGCCGCAATGCTGAGTTTTGTGCTGTTGAATGCAGGCGTGGCGCGCGCACAGAGCGCCGGCGGCGAGGCGGATTTGAAGCTGCCCGATCTTTCGCAAGTGAACTTTTTGGGAGTGAATGGCCATACGCTGCTGCTGTGGGGAATCCTCTTCTGCTTTTTGGGGCTGGCATTCGGGATGACGATTTACGTCCGGCTGAAGAATTTGCCGGTGCACCGAGCCATGCGGGAAATATCCGAGCTGATTTACGAGACCTGCAAAACGTATCTGATCACGCAGGGGAAGTTCCTGGTGCTGCTGTGGCTGTTCATCGCCGCGGTGATTTTGCTGTATTTCGGCGTGCTGCTGCACAATTCGGCCACTTCCGTGGCCATCATTCTGGCGTTCAGCGTGTTGGGCATTTGCGGGAGCTACGGAGTGGCGTGGTTTGGAATTCGCGTGAATACGTTCGCGAATTCGCGAACGGCGTTCGCCAGCCTTCCGGGGAAACCATTTCCGTTGTACGAGATTCCGCTGCGCGCGGGAATGAGCATCGGGATGATGCTGATCAGCGTCGAGCTTTTCATGATGCTGGTCATCCTGCTGTTCGTGCCCGAAAGCTACGCGGGGCCCTGCTTTATCGGCTTCGCCATCGGCGAGTCGCTGGGCGCGGCGGCGCTGCGCATTGCCGGCGGCATCTTCACCAAGATCGCGGATATCGGCGCGGACCTGATGAAGATCGTCTTCAAGATTAAGGAAGACGACGCGCGCAATCCCGGGGTGATCGCCGATTGCACGGGCGACAACGCGGGCGATTCCGTGGGACCGAGCGCGGACGGATTCGAGACGTACGGCGTCACGGGCGTGGCACTGATAACGTTCATTCTGCTGGGAGTTAAGAGCCCAGTGGTGCAGGTGGAACTGCTGGTATGGATTTTCGTGATGCGCATCGCCATGCTGGTGGCGGCCGGAGCCGCGTACTTCCTGAACGCGGCCATTGCCAAAGCCCGCTACGGCAAGGCCGATGAGATGAACTTTGAATCGCCGCTGACGTCCCTGGTGTGGATCACGTCGATCGTATCAATCGCACTCACCTACCTGATCTCCTACTTCATCATTCCCGACCTTGGCGGCGATCCGACGCAGTGGTGGAAACTTTCGACGATTATCTCCTGCGGCACTTTGGCCGGCGCGATTATTCCCGAACTGGTGAAAGTGTTCACGTCGGTGGAATCGCGACACGTGCGCGAAGTGGTGACTTCAGCGCGGGAAGGCGGAGCCTCACTTGGAATTTTGTCCGGGTTTGTGGCCGGGAACTTTTCGGCGTACTACCTGGGGCTGGTGATGGTGATCCTGATGGCGGTTGGATACCTGGTGAGCCTGGGTGGACTGCAACACCTGATGATCGCGGCGCCGGTATTCGCGTTTGGGCTGGTGGCGTTCGGATTTTTGGGCATGGGTCCGGTAACGATCGCGGTCGATTCCTACGGGCCGGTAACGGACAACGCGCAGTCCGTGTATGAACTTTCGCTGATCGAGCAGGTGCCCAACATCAAGGCCGAGCTCAAGAAGGATTTCAATATGGACGTGAACTTCGAGCGCGCCAAGGACTTGCTCGAAGCGAACGACGGAGCGGGCAACACGTTCAAAGCCACGGCCAAGCCGGTGCTGATCGGCACGGCGGTGGTGGGCGCGACGACGATGATTTTCTCGATCATCATGGCGCTGACGAACGGGATTACCACGAACGTCGACAAGCTATCGCTGCTGCATGCGCCATTCGTGCTGGGATTGATCACCGGCGGGGCGATGATTTACTGGTTCACCGGCGCGTCAACGCAAGCGGTGACCACCGGAGCATATCGCGCGGTAGAGTTCATCAAGGCCAACATCAAGCTTGAAGGAGTGGAAAAGGCGTCGATTGCGGACAGCAAGAAAGTTGTGGAAATCTGCACGCTGTATGCGCAGAAGGGCATGTGGAATATATTCTTCGCGGTGTTCTTCGCCGCGCTGTCGTTCGCGTTCGTCGAGCCGTTTTTCTTTATCGGCTACCTAATTTCGATCGCGACATTCGGCCTCTACCAAGCCATCTTCATGGCCAACGCCGGCGGCGCGTGGGACAACGCGAAGAAGATCGTGGAAGTGGAGCTGAAGCAGAAAGGAACGCCGCTGCATGATGCCACGGTAATTGGGGACACGGTCGGCGATCCCTTCAAAGACACGTCTTCGGTGGCGCTGAACCCGGTGATTAAATTCACGACGCTGTTCGGATTGCTGGCGGTCGAGTTGGCGGTGGAACTGGCGTCGAAGAACGCCGAGTTGACCCATATTCTGGCGGGGGTGTTCTTCCTGATTTCGTTCTTCTTCGTCTACCGATCGTTCTTTGGGATGCGCATTAAAGTGAACGATGTGAAGGAACTGGCCGAACCCACTCGCGAGAAGAAGATGGCGGACGTATAAAGGGAAAGATCCGCAGCGTCAAAACGCGATTCGCGAGACAAGAAAAGGGGAGGGCCGATGCCCTCCCCTTTTTGTTGTCCGCGGCCCCGCCGAATCCAGCCCAGCCACGAGCGAGCTTCGAGACACACGGCCATCGACGATCACCTACGGCCGCCTGATTCGATCGGGGTGGGAATCTTCAATTCACCGCCGACATTGGAACCGGAATAATAACCCTGGCGTGTGCGCGCTTTCAGGCCGTGTTGCGTGACGCGGACTTCCAGGCGATGGTATTCATCCGGCCGAACGTCAGCCGGCGGAACGAACGAGATCTCGTAGTAGGCTCTGGTATCGGCGAGAGCTTGCTGAATCTCGACGGTGACGTCGTTGCTGTTCAAAACGAGACCGCCGCTCTGGGCAGCGAGTACTTGTAGCGCCAAATCTCCGGCATCGACCTGGTTTGGCTTGCTGATTCCTTTGTCGAAATTCTGCCAATACACCTCGCGCCCGAGCGGTTCGTTCGCGCCCCAAGCGTCGATGCTATACAACGTGACATTATCCCGGCCGAAAGCGGTTGAGAAATCCACAATATCAGCGAAGAACTGCCGGCGCTCGTCGTTGCTGAGTTCAACTTCGGGACCGGAGAGCAGCGGCCAGCCGGGAGAAAAGCAGAGGACAAGTTTACGTCCCGGGCGAGCGGCCTCGCGCTGCATAAGCTCATGGAGTCCCGCCAGCGAGACTTGAAAGCGCTCGGCCGCGCCGTAGAAGCCGCTGGAGCGGACGATGGTGCGGAGGGCGACGGTGTATCGATCCAATGAGGCACTTAGGGTGTTGCCGTCGGTTGAAAAACCGTGCACTTGCTGAAGTCCGGTATCGGTTAGGACCATGAGCTCTGTGGGGTGCGAGAGCTCGCCGCCTTCGGAACGGAGGACCTTATCGATCTGGCCGCGTTCATACGAGACCGCCTGATAAGGGGCGTTAACCGCGTCAATAAGGATGATTACTTGAATCGCGCTCTGCCTGCCGTCGACGGCACGAAAGGAGGTGATGGACTGGGGGACGTTGTTATCGAGAACAGTGAAATCTTGCTGGTGCAGGCCGCTTACCGGCGGGTCGGACTTGTGAGCCACCACAACGTTGAGGCGGATGCTGTTTTGGCCAGATTGCGCAGTCTGGCCGGGCTGTTGAGCAGAAACTGCGCGCGCTAGAACTAGAGCCAGCAGAAAAAGAACGCAACGGCGCACGTAGATGGGCATATCCCCCTCCTCGCCCGAGCACAGAATACGAACCTGCGGCGGGCTTCGTAACTTGAAAGGTGATTAACGATCTATATTAATCGACGCGAAAGAATAGTGCTATAGGCACGAACCATACGATGGTGTCCTAATTTGAGGACGCTAGGCTGCGGTGCCCTTCAAGGCCCTCAACGACTTTAACTATTGTTTCATAATCATCGCAATCGCGATCTGCTGCATTATGGCGAGCGCAAAGAGACATGGAAACGCGAATCATCTGTGGGTTGTCGTCAGGAACAGAGACTCCAGTTACCTTCGCGCAGTACTCAGTAAGGTGCATCTCGGAATTAGAGAATATGTCCTTATACGCTACCCATCCCCAGAAATAGTGGCTCTGCCCGGCGGGCGTGGGGGGATTACGCATTTTGTCATCTGGAATGAAGAGCGGCCCACTGCTTACAGCGCCTTTCGGTCCAACATAGATAGGTGTATGTTTCCCTCCTGCAGGAGTGCTTTTGAATGTGTCGTTATCGGGTTCATCGGGCAACGCGCCATGTTGGAAATGTTGAAAGGCGTGCACAGCTGGCGTATTTCCGACATTCTTCCAAGTGATCGATACATGCCAAAAAACGGACTCTTTCCCGGCCTCATCACGAAGTTTCGCCTGGAAAAGTTCGCACCGGTCATAAACGATGAAGGCCCTCTGCACGGCCTGAACGCTCAATTCTGTGGCAATTGTGCTTCTTTCCAAAAGCTCCGCCTGATGACGCATTTGGTGAAGGGTGGCCAATGCGGCGTAGGTGGCTCCAATACCGACAAACACCAACCACCAGTCGGACCGTTCGAGGGGTGCGTACCACGGTGGCGGGCGACGGTCGGGATGATTGGTTGTACGGTTGGTTTCGTTCTGGCTACCGCCAACAAGGGATATTTCCATTTGGGAATCGGCATACTGATCATTAGCTCGATCGTTTGGCTGACCGGCCATCACACCTGCGAAGACGCAGACAAGGGCGAGTATTACAATCGCAATGGTTTGCCTATCCATTTAGGTGATAATGTACCACAACAATTATTGTTGACAAGTCCTATTTACCGGGGTACAGCAATCGCGGTAGGAGATATGTCGAAGGCCGTCGTGCTACTGACGGCGATAAAATGTTCCTCGTCGGGGATCATAAAAGAAGCGTTCCGAGAAAGCGTAGGTCGTACCGAAAACGTCTTTGTAGGCCACTTGTACGTCGAAAATCGCATACCATCTATTGGTACGCAAAGCTTGGTCGTACCCCATAAGCGTGCCGTAAGGAATTTCAATTGGGGAGGACGCCGAAATAGGAAAATTGCTTGGGTTAGGAGCGATGTCGATACTTTGCTTTCCTTTTGGCATTACAATGCTCCCTCCAAATCCGTACTTAATGGCCGGATCCAACGCTGGAGTATCCCCGACATTTCTAATTACGATGGAACCCTGCGCAAAAGTAGCGCCGTCTGGTTCCTTTTTTATGGTCGGCCTAGGCATTTCGACCGTCAACCTTGCGATTTGCACGGCCCTAGCGTGCGAAAGTTGTTGTTGCATATACCGCAACTGTCCGTGCAGATAAAAAAGACCGAAGAGTCCTACGGCAGCAGCGGCAGCAGTTATTCCATTCAGCGCTTTCGCGATTCTGAGTTGCCTTCTCCAAAAGTCCTTCTGCTCGCCATATTTCTGATTATCTTCGGCGGATGGCTCAATTCGCACGGGATAGACAAGGGGCCGTTTTATATCCTTATGACAGGATGGTTTCTGCTGGCCGTGGGAATGCTCTTGGCCCTGCTGTTCCTTGTTCCCTTTATCGCTCACTTCGCCCCCTCGGAGTTCGGTAATACTGTACCACAACAATATCGCTTGACAAGCCCTACTTACCGGGGTACAGTAATTACCATAGGAGATACACCGATGGCAAATATCGTGAGACAACGTGAATCAGAAGCCGAAGCGTAGAAAGGCCGGACGCCCGCCGCTGCCAAAGGGCAATGCCAAGGCCGAATTTCTGCGGGTGCGCGTGACACTGGATGAATTGCGGTCCTACGAGACAACAGCAAAGACCAAAAGGCAGACCGTTTCCGAATGGGCCAGGAGTACGTTGAATGCCGCAGCCCGGTGAGCGAGGATCAAAATAACGGCACTACCAGCCATACAGCGACCCACAGCAAAGAAAGCCTTTGGCACGCCCATGGGAGGAATCTACGCTCGGATCAAAGCGAAGCGCTGATTCGGATCGTCGGCGAAACCCGGAAAGACACCGGCAAGATTGGGGTCGCCCAGGTGATCGGAGATTATTTCGCTGAGCACACTGCGGTAATCAGTGGTGACGGCGAGGTCGCGATTTTGGTGGAGCTGGCCGTCGCTGATGCCGGGCCAACGCGTGTAGACTTTTCCGCCTTTCACGGCACCGCCCATCACGAACATGTAATTGGCGTGGCCGTGGTCGGTGCCGCCGCTTCCGTTTTCGTGAGCGGTGCGACCGAACTCGGACATGCTGACAAATACCACTTCATCCATGCGATCGCCCATATCCTGATGGAACGCCGCCATTCCCTGCCCTAAATCGGCGAGCAGATTCGCCAGCCGGCCTTGCGCGCCGCCTTCGGCGACGTGATGATCCCAGCCGCCGCTATCGAGAAACGCGACTTGCAAGCCGACATCGGCTTTGAAAAGCTCGGCGATTTCCTGCAAGCTGCGGCCGAAGCGGCTGGTGGGGTAGACGGCGCCATTTTCGGGCTGATACGCGTCGGGATCGACTTTCTTAAGCATGTCGACCGCTTCAAAAGTTTCGCGGGCCACCCCACGCAATTCGAGGTCAACGGTTTGCGCGTACATCGCTTCGAAGCTGCCTTCGACGATTTGCGGAGGGCCGTACATTTTGAACTGCTTCAAATCGGGAATGGCCACGGCGGGCGCGGCGCCCTGCAAGGTGAGAGGAAGATAAGGACCGAACGCAACGGAGCGGAACGGCGACGCGTCAAGCTCGGGCGTGGTTTGCATGGCGCGATTCAGCCAGCCGCTCTCGGTGGACTTCACACCCGGAGTGCCGGATTCCATGAAATCCTGGGCGTCGAAGTGCGAGCGAGTGGGATCGGGCGAGCCGACGGCTTGCACCACAGCGAGGCGGCCATTGTGAAAAAGCGGTTGCAACGGCTGGAGGCTGGGATGAAGGCCGAAAAAACCGTCGAGATCGACGGCCGCGCCTTGCGCTCCGCTGCTCGGCTGCTGGATGGCAATGGTGGGGCGCAGGCGGTAATAATTCGGCTCGGCAAAAGGCACGACGACGTTGAGCCCGTCCACCGCGCCGCGCTGGAAGAGCACGACCATTTTCTTTTTACCCGGTGTGGCGGCAGCGGCCACAGCGCGTTGCAGAAAGGCAGGCATGGCCGCCATGCCGACCATGGCGATGCCTCCGCTCTTCAGGAAATAGCGGCGCGAGATTTTCATTGGTGCCTCCCGAAAATTCTTGCTCGGCGGCTCGAACAGCTACCGCTGCTGAAATTCCGGCGTGCCCAGCACGAGGCCCGCCAGCAATCCCTCATTCACGCGCTCAACAGGATCATCCAGACGGGCCTGCTCGATTTGCGGATCGTGCAGGCGGCTTTCCAGCGTCTGGCGCGTTTGCGGTGCAACCCGACCATCGAGGAAAACCTGCAGAGCGCGATCGAGGGCCACATCCGGATCGTTGGACGCGTCCTGACCCAGCGTTTTGCCGAGGTCGACTTGCGTACCGGGGACGTGATTTGAGGCTATAGCCAGCGTGAAATTGAGGCGGTTCAGGAGCGCGCCGCTATTCACCCAGGTTTCTGATTTGTCGGAGTAGCCGTTGGGCGGCTGGCAAAGGAAGAGCGGCTCGCCCATTCGCGCCGTCCACTGAACCAGGGGTAATGCCACACTCACGTTGGCATTCAGGGCGCGGGCCGTGCTGGCGACGAGTTCGAAGGGCGTCTTTACTTTGGCGCGATACGCTTGCCGTGACCAAAATTCGGGTGAGTAGATCATCGTCTTGAGCACGCTGCGGATGTCGCCGCCAGTGGTTTCGTATTCCTTGGTCATGCGATCGACGAGCGCGGGCGGCGGATCGTCGGAAACGAAATGGCGCGCGAGCTCGGCGGAAATTCGTCGAGCTGTGTGCGGGTCGTTCGCCAGCATTTTCAAAGCTTCGATGCCGTCTTGCTCGCCGCCGTAGTCGAAGGTGCGGCCCATCACTACTTTTGGTCCCTGGGCGTGAAAAGCAGGACGAAACACGAACTCGGGGTCGCGCCGAGGCGCGCGGATGGTCCAGCCGGTGAGGCATTTGGCCATCTCGATGACGTCTTGCTGCGTGTAGCCCGAGTCCACGCCGACGGTATGCAGCTCCATCACTTCGCGGCCGTAATTTTCGTTGATGCCCAGGTCGCGCAGCTTGCGGCGCGCGGCGGCTTGGGGCGATTGGGACTGAGCGTCAGCGCCCGCTTGCATTTGCGGCGGCGGGGCAAAACCGGGGAACATGGTCTGGAATCGCGCGCGGCGTGCAGCTATTTCCTGCCGGCGCTGCTGGAAAGCGGTGGGATCGACGCTCAGCCAATTATCGAGATAGAAGAGCATCGCCGGGCTATGCGCGGTGGCGAGCAGCAGATTCTGGAAACTTCCCATGGTGTTGGGGCGTATCGTGTCGCGAACGTAAGAAGTAAGAAACCAACGATCGGCGCCTTTCCCAGCGAACACGTTGAAATGATTGAACCAGAAATCTTCCATCACCGCTTCGAGCTGGCGCTGGCTGTAAACGGCGCGCTCGATTTTGGCCATGGAGAGCTCCGCCACGATGCGGTTGGGCCCTTGCATACGCGCCAGCATTTGGCCGGCGGGGTTCACGTCAGCAGCATTCACGGATGCGGCCATCGCCGCCTGACGCTGTTCCTTCATCTGCTGCTTGTATTGTTCGAGCGATTCGCCAGCCCGCTTGGCTGCTAGATTGGGCGGAGGAAATTGTTCGAGAAGCTGCAGCGACGACATGGTCAACGTGGAAAGATTTTGCAGGCGCCGATCGAGCACGGAGTCGTCGATTGTTTCCGGATGAAGCTGCCGATCGATCCAAGTTTCGAGCCCAATTTGCTTCACGTATTCGATTTCGCCGGGCGTGGGGCCATACCCGAGGCGGTTCAGCGCGTGCCGGATGGCTTCGTCCTCCGTCAATTTGGTGATCGGCAACTTGCCAATGACACGCTTATCGAGATGGAGGTTTTGGGAATGGCTAGCCGATCGCGTGTCTCGCGCGACGGTATTAGGATTCGGCGCGGCTGGTGCGCGCGATACCAGCAGCAAGCTTCCGGTTATGGCAAGCGTAAATCCGGCGATGGAAAGCTTTTGCCAGATTGGAAGAGAGTTACGAAATGGAGGGAAATGCCGGTTGCGTCGGGGTAGATTGGCTGCGCTCATGGCTCTCCCCGAGATGAACCCCGGGAACGAGCAGAAGTTGCGGCGTAAGCGATTTATGCGTGCGACGCGAAGCGCGGCACGTCTTGCAAGTAGCTGCAATTACAAGCGTTACCAGAACCAACGCGAAAACCATCGAGCGTCCAGCGGTCCTGGCCCTCGTCGTGGCGCAACACATAAAAGTTGCCATCGTTGGCGCGGACTCGAAAATACTTCGCACCTGGCGAGTACCACTGGCCGTCGAGATCGGTGACGGCGTATTCGTGTCCTTGAAGAACGAAACGAAGAGGGCGCTGGTCCGCTTGGTACCCGGCATAGCATTCGACACGTACGTCGTTCATGGCGCCTCCCGTAGGGCGGTACGGCCCGCCGTGGAGTTTCCATCAACTGCAGCCGAGACCAGTCTACCAGAGTTGGGCCAACGCGGAGATTCGCGGAAATGCCAATCGAAGATATGGCATTACGAAAGTGCCGGCGCGCGCTTCGGACGCTTAGAGCGGGGGGTGCCGCACTCGCGGACTTCGGCGTTATATGCGGCGCCGAAAAGTACGATCAGAGCTGTCAAGAACATCCATAACATCATGCCGATTGCTGAGGCGAGTCCGCGATACACCGCAGTGTATGGCATCTTGCGCACGTACAGGCCGAATCCGATGTCCACCGCCCACCACAAAACAGACGCAACGGCCGTTCCCGGCAACAGGCACCGCAGACCTGGGTGGCCAGGGCGGCCGAGGCGATATAGGATCACCAAAACTCCCACGGCCAACACGAAAACCACCGCCGCGTAGAAGGCCAGCTCGAGTTCATGGGTCGCAAGCACAGAACCTGTCCGCACCATCAGCCATTCGCGCGTTTGCTTGCCAAAAACCGTGAGCAGCACCACGGTGAGCATGGGAACGATCGTGAGGCAAACCAGCGCCAGAGCGCGTAATTGCCTGCGCCAGTAGGGCAGTCGCGTTAGATCGCCTTCGATTGACCGAAAACCCTCCATGTATCCGACCATTACTTGCGTGCCGGCAATCAGCGTACCGCCCAGGCCGAGCCACACCCAGCGCTCAGGGTGGACAGCTCGTCGCACGAAGTAGTCGCTCAAAACATCGGAACTGCCTGGCGGGAGAATCAAATCGAGGCCGCGCGGGATTTCGCGCAGCGCGTCGTGAAATTCCGAAGTGCCGCCCAGAAGGCCGAGAGCCATCAACAAAAGCGGGAAAAACGCCAGGAACATGTTGAAAGCGATGGCTTGGCTGAGGGTGATGCAGTCTGGGAACAGCCGACGCAACGCCCCGGCCAAGTTCTTCAGAATGGCTGACATGTTTGGGCGGATTATACGGGAAGTTCGGGAAATCGCAGCCCATGAATCGCAGGGCGCGCCGGCCTTAGCGATCATTGGAGGCCTACTATATTCGGGGGTTGCACTTGTGGCGACCTGCGGGCGCAGGTAAACTCGCGGAAGCCGGAGGGGAAACGAGTTCATGCCAGGATCGCCGAAGGAAACCGCCAGCCGCAGCGAAGAGGTGGTGCGCAAGCATCGCGAATACCTGTGGCCGGCGGTGGCGAATTATTATCGCGAGCCGCTGGTGGCCGAGCGCGCATCGATGCAGCACGTCTGGGACCTGGAAGGCAAAAAGTATCTCGATTTTTTTGGCGGCATCCTGACGATCGGCGTAGGCCACTGCAATCCCAAAGTCACGTCCAAGATCAAGGCGCAGGTTGATAGGCTGCAGCACACTTCGACGCTTTATCCGAATGAAGCGATCGTGGAGCTAGCCGAGAAGCTGGCCCAAATCACGCCGGGCTCTCTGCAGAAGAGCTTTTTCACGAATTCTGGCACCGAGGCGAATGAAGCCGCGATCCTGTTGGCGCGGATGGCGGGGCCGAGCTACGACGTGGTGGCGCTGCGCCATGCGTACGCCGGGGCGTCCGCGCTCGCCAAGAGCGTGACGGCGCAAGCGCCGTGGCGCAAAGCAGGAGTGGTGAGCGTGGGAATCGCTCACGCGCTGAACCCCTATTGCTACCGGTGCCCGCTGCACCTGAAATATCCGGATTGCGGCGTGGCGTGCGCGAACGACGTCGAAAACGTGATTCAGACCGCAACCAGCGGATCGATCGCCGCGTTCATAGCCGAGCCGATTCAGGGCGTCGGAGGATTCATTACGCCTCCGCCGGAATATTTCAAGATCGTGTTTCGCATCGTGAAGAATTACGGCGGGCTTTTTATTTCCGACGAAGTGCAAACTGGTTTCGGGCGCACGGGCCGGAAATGGTTTGGCATCGAGCAATGGGAAGTGACGCCAGACGTGATTACCTGCGCGAAAGCGATGGCCAACGGAATGCCAGCCGGCGCGACAATCACTACGCCGGAGCTCGCCGACAAGTTTCAGGGGCTCACGATTTCGACGTTTGGAGGGAACCCGGTCACGTCCGTGGCGGCGCGAGCAGTGATCGAGGTGATCGAAGAAGAAAACCTTCTGGAAAATTGCCAGGTGGTCGGCGGCTACTTCCGAAAGAAGCTCGAAGAATTGCAGGAAAAACATCCGCTCATTGGGGATGTGCGCGGCATGGGCCTGATGCAGGGCTTAGAGCTCGTCCGCGATCGACAAACCAAAGAACCGGCGCCGGCCGAAACTAACGAATTGATGGAGCGCGCCCGCGCCAATGGCCTGCTGATCGGCAAGGGCGGCCTGTACGGCAACGTGATCCGTATGGCGCCGCCGCTGAACATATCCAAAGGCGATGTGGACGATGCGATTCGTTTGCTCGACAAGTCATTCCCTGAAGTGGCCAGCCGCTAGCGTCAATTTTGGATCTCCCGGACTCTACCTTGTCCGCTCACTTCGATATGCGAATTTCCGATTGGCGCGAGAGGCAAACGGTGTACAATCCCGCGCTTAAGTTCAGGGGACACCTACGCCCGGCCTTTTCGACCGTGAAGTGTATCTGGACATTGAAACGCTGCGGCTCTCGCATGAGGTGGAGGGCGGCTGGAGCAACATCCGCGCCTTCGGCCTGGCGGTCGCAGTCACATGGGACCGCGAGGCCGGCTTCCGCCGCTGGTATGAAACTGATGCGGGCGCGCTGATCGCCGAACTCGAGTCCTTCACTCGCGTGATCACTTTCAATGGCAACCGGTTCGACCTCGAAGTGCTGCGCGCGTACGGACCGATCGACAAGCTGAAAATCATTTCGTTCGATGTGCACGAAAAGCTGCATAAGCAGCTCGGCCACCGCATCAAGCTGGAGCAGCTCGCTAAGGACACTCTTCAATCCGCCAAATCGGGCGACGGCATTCAAGCCGTGGAATGGTGGCGCGCCGGGGAACGCGATCGCGTGGCGTCGTATTGCGAGCAGGATGTGGCCATCTTGCGCGATCTGGTGGAGCATGGGCGCTCGAAGGGCCACGTGATTGTGTCGTCGCGCCAAGTGCGCGTGGCTTGGGACTGAAGCGAGCGAACGGAATTCCCCTCCCTGTTGTATTCTGATTGCATCGTGAATGGTCCCGGAACAGCCGGCATCAACGAGCCAAAAACCGAACGATGCGAGTGGTTTCTCTCCGCCGCCCGCGCATTCGCGTTTCTGCTCGTATGTGCGCTGAGCGTTTTCTTGAGCGGAGTGAGAAGCGCCCGAGCCTCCGAGCCCGCGCAGATTCATTGGACGACGGTTACGCAAGCCCAGGTGAAAATCGACCAGACCACGCCGCTCACGTGGGCCGTTTACCAGCCGGGCAAAGGCGACAAGCTCGATAAGAAGCTGTCAAATTTGGTGCTCGTGCTGGCGGGACACCGATATCTGCTGATCGATCTGAAGTCCAAGCAGGTGTATGAAATTCCGCTGAAGCAAGTGCGCGTACAAGGCGAGGAATGCGAGACCAACGATCTGGCGGAATCGTCCATCCTGATACCCACTTCCGATTGGACTTGGAGAAATGTTGGCCCGGCCGAACTCTACCATTTGACGATGGGGGACTACGGCCTCGCTCTACAGCTCACGCTGCCCCATCCGTATCTGATCAGCCCGTACTACTGAGGCGGGACTGGTCGAATCGGCTTCGGTAGTGTTGTCAATCGCCGCGCCTCGCGCAATAATAAGCGAATGACCGCGACCACTGCGCACGTTCCAGGGCATTTCGCCCAGACTCCCGAATTTGAAACGAAACTTGACCGGCTGGCCGAAATTGCCGTCCGCGCCGGGCTCGGCCTCGCTCCGGGCCAAGAACTGCTGATGACAGCGACGACCGATGCGCTGCCGCTGGTGCGCCGCATCACCGAGCACGCCTATAAGGCGGGCGCGTCGCTGGTCACCACGCTTCTGAGCGACGAAGAATCCGCGCTGTTTCGCTATCGTTACGCGCCAGACGCCAGCTTTGACACCGCGCCCACCTGGCTCTACGAAGCAATGGCCGCGGCCTTTCGCAACGGCGCGGCGCGACTGGCGATTGCCGGCAACAATCCCTCGCTGCTGTCGCGTGAAGATCCCGAAAAAGTGAGCCGCGCCAATCGCGCGACCTCGAAAGCTTACCGCCCAGCGCTCGAGCTGATTACGCGCCATGAAATCAATTGGACGATCGTCTCGAGCGCTACTCCAGCGTGGGCCAAGGCTGTTTTCCCGAATCTTTCCAGCGATGAAGCGATGGTTCGACTGTGGGATGCGATTTTTGCCGCTTCGCGCGCTGACAAGCCTGATCCCGTCGCCGCGTGGAAAACGCACGACGCGAAGCTCCATGCCTGGGCGGATCGGTTGAATGCCAAGCGCTACTCGACCCTGCATTTCCGCGGACCAGGCACGGATTTGCACGTCGGTCTGGCCGACGATCATCTTTGGCTGGGTGGCGGCAGCACAGCTCTCAACGGGCTCTATGGCATTCCCAACATGCCCACCGAGGAAGTGTTCACGACTCCGCACAAAGGGCGCGTCGAAGGCCAGGTGACGGCCACGAAACCTCTTTCGCATCAGGGCACGCTGATCGAGGGAATCTCGGTGCGGTTTGAAGGCGGCCGGATCGTTGAGGCGCACGCGGATAAGGGCGAGCAAGTGCTGCAACGTATGATCGAAACCGACGAAGGGGCACGCCGACTCGGGGAAGTTTCGCTGGTTCCGCATTCGTCTCCCATCTCCGCGAGCGGGCTGCTCTTCATGAATACGCTCTTCGACGAAAATGCCGCGTGCCACATCGCGCTGGGGCAGGCGTACAGCAACTGCGTGAAGAACGGCGATAGCCTAACGCCCGAGCAACTTTCCGCGAAAGGCGCCAACAGCAGCCTGATTCACGTGGATTGGATGATCGGGTCGAACCACATCGACGTGGACGGGATCTCCGCTGAAGGGAAAGCTGAGCCGGTGATGCGCGCCGGAGAATGGGTGTAGCGAACTGCGCGAGGGATCCGCTGCGTCCCACTATTCTCGGTCTCGCTTCGGCCAGTGGATCAGGCCGTCCGGATCGTCCACCAGGACCACGTTGTAGTTTTCAATCATCGGCATCAGCACATTCTCCAACTCGGCCTTCCATAGCTCGCCCTCGTAAAACTTCGACTTCATCGGCTCGCGCGAGGCGAGGTCTGGAAAGCCTCGCATGAAAAAAAATGTGTCCGGATCTTCCAGCGAAGGAAATGGGCCCAGGATTTTCATGCCGATCTCCGCGTGCGCGGGCATAGATTTGTCGCGAAAAATCTCAAGAAACTTCGCGAGGCATCCCGGCTTCAACTTGTAAGTGCGCATTTCGATGATCATGACGGCTCTTTCGGCGGCGGCCCCTTGGACGACGCGTTCATCCACGATTCCTTAGCCACCATTTAAGCTTCCCTGCCAGATAAGCGGTACGGCCAAAATGGACGTTTTGTCAGTGAGATCGGAAGTGAACGGAGGAGATCGTTCCGGGAGACAGCTGCTAGAGTGCTGAGAGAGAGTCCATCATGGCCGCTGAATCGTATCGCCGAAGTTACAAAACTCTGGTGGCGTTTGCGATTATTTACTTCGTGTGGGGGTCCACGTACCTAGCCATCCGCATCGGAGTCCATGAAGTTCCGCCCTTCTTGCTGGCAGCGATGCGCTTCACCATCGCGGGCCTCGCTCTGTATTTCTGGGCATTGATGCGCGGCGAGCGTTCGCCGAGCGCGCGCGAATGGTTCTCCGTGTCGATCCTTGCCGTTCTAATCTTCGTCATCGATTACGGCTTAGTCTTTTGGTCCGAGCAGCACGTGCCTTCTGGATTGGCGGCAGTGATGATGTCGCTTAACGCCGCGTTCATGGCGCTTGCCGAAATCGCGATTTTGCGCTCGCAAAAGCTAACGCCTCGATTGGTTTTCGCGCTGACGCTGGGAGTGGCCGGAGTCGCGGTGCTGGTGAGCCGCACGCTCCGTCTCGGCGGTGCGCCCATCGACACGATGGGCGCGATTGCCCTGCTGATCGCGTCGATGAGCTGGTCGGTCTCCTCATCGGTAACGCGCAAGCTGCCGCTGCCCTCGTCTAAAACCATGAGCTCCGGGGTTCAGATGCTGGCGGGCGGCGCGATGCTTTTCGTAATTGCGGCCGCTCTAGGCGAATTTCGCGGATTTCATCCGCAGCAGGTTTCGCGCGCGGCGTGGATCGCTTTGCTGTATCTCATCGTGGCCGGCTCGATCGTAGCGTTCACCGCGTACGTGTGGCTCATCCACCACGAATCGCCAACAAAGGTCGGCACGTACGCATACGTAAATCCTGTTGTTGCCGTGCTGCTGGGATACTTTTTCGCCGGTGAGCCACTCGGCATGCGGACGATCCTGGGCTCGGCGTTCGTGCTCATCAGCGTGGTGGTAATCACTACGGCACCCGCTCGACGGCCTGCGGCTTCCCTTCCCGTGGACGAGCTTGAAACCATGCCAGAATAGCGCTTCCGTTTTAGAAGATGAGCGTTTCCGGGGAGGAATATGCTTCGTGCTATTGCGCCGCGGAGCGCGCCATGTCTCGGCGCAGGTACTGCGCCGCAATCACGAAGAGCAGCCCGCCGATGAACGTCGTCAGAGCCGCGGGAAACATGGTGTAGCGAATCACGCCCACGCCAAACTGCTTTTGAAAATGATCGTTGAATATGCCAATCAGCCAAGGCCCCAAGCCAAGTCCGAGCAATTCGGAAACTAGATAAATTAGCGAGGTCGCGAAAGCGCGCATGCCAACTTTCACGACGGAGTGCGAAACAGCAACCATCGGCCCGACGTGGACGGGCGAGAGGGCCTGCACGATTACGAATCCGATGAGGCAAAGCGTCAGGCTGTGGGAAAAGACGAACAGCAGCACTCCGACCATGGCGGACATCGAGCAGATGGCGGGCACATAAATCTTCCATTCGATTTTCCGCCGCCCGGCCCAATCGGAAAGATAGCCGCCAATTAATGTTCCTGCCACACTGGCGATGATGGTGATGGTGCCCATGTACGTTCCGATTTGCGCGGTGTTCAGGTGGTAGATGCGGCCCAGAAATGGAGCCACCCAGGTGCCGAAGCCAAATTGCGTGAACGTGGTAAAGCAAAATCCGATCAGGATCAGCACGTAGCAGGTTTGGCCTGACATGTAACGCATCGTTTCGCCCAATTTCTGCTGGCCGGTGTCGACTTTCGTTTTCTCCACCCGGCCGCGCTGGGGCTCTCGCACAGTAAATCGGAAAAGAACCGCGATGAGAATGCCGGGAATGCCAGCCACGAAAAATGCGTCATGCCACCCGTAATAGTGATTTATCCAACCGCCAACAAACGATCCCATGAAGATTCCGAAGGCCGGGCCCAGCTGATAAACGGCCATCGCCGTCGAACGCTTTTCACCCGGATACAAATCGGAGATTATCGAGGTGGAAGGCGCGGTGCCCGCGGCTTCTCCGATTCCCACGCCGCAGCGCGAGAGAGTCAATTGGACCGCATTCCTCGCCACGCCACCGAGCGCGGTCATGCCGCTCCAGATGACAAGTCCCCCGGTGATGATATTTCTGCGGTTGCTGCGATCGGACCAGCGCGCCACGGGCGCAGCCAGAATCGAATAGAGAATCACGAATCCGGCGCCGCTGATGAAGCCCATCACCGCGTCGGATACGTGGTAGGTGTGCTTGATCGGGTCAATGAGGATGTTAATGACCGTGCGATCAAGGAAGTTCAGCGAGTAGATCGCGGTGAGAAGCGCCAGAGCGTAAGCGGCCGGCGCGGAGAACGGCGTTTTCGCCGCTGCGATTTTCCGAGCAGGATCGGTAGTGCTATTTACATCCACTACATCCCCCCCCAACTGCCAGCGCCCACGTTTGCGGCCGCGCCGCAGATCAGGAAAACCGGAAAGCACTCGCTGTGCAAGCCTTATGCACAATGTAAGGCGCAAGCTGTGTTGCGCGTGTCGAGCGTATCGGCTCGCGCCCTAGTTCCACCCGGAAGGCATGCCGAAAGGGACGGGCCACGAGAGCCCCTCGATTTCGCGGATCTTGCCGCTTTCGATTTTGAAGAGCTGCGGCTTCAGGAACGTGATCGGGCGCAAAAAATTGCGCGGCACGGCTACGTCTCCCACTCCAGAGACCGCGACGGATTTCACGCTGCCTTCATTGTCGAAGAGAGCCAGATTGAGCACCAGCCCTTGTTGTTCGTCGACGATGAGGGTTCGGACGCCGCGCGGCTTCTCGATTCCCGCGAAATAACCTTGATTGAGTTCGTCGGCGCAGCTTCCGGCGAAGGCGTGAAAATCCGGCTTCGACGGATCCATCGCCGGGCCGCTCGGATTGTTCGAGGTCGCCATGCCGTTTTCACGGCTGCTGCAGTCGCCGGCGAACGGCACGATCGAGGCATCCTTGGCCGAATAGCCCTGATAATACTTTTGGGTCGCGTCAATCATCGCCGCGCGCGGAGTTTGCTCGTCTTTTGAAAGCGGAGCGAGCAGCGATACGTCCGGAGAAATAAAATCGGCGGGATCGACTTCGTCGATCAGGATAGGCGTCATCACTCCCGCGGTGTTGTCACCCAAGCCGCCTTTGGGCCTTAGTTCCTGGCGGGCCATGACGGCTTCGACTTGGGTGATCTCGTGATTTTTCACCAGGAGACGCAGCGCCATCACTCCTTGGAGCCGGCCGAATTCGGTGTAGCTGCCGTAATATCCGGCTTCGCCGGTTTCCGGATCGGCCAGATAGACGCGATAGGTACCGAGGCCGGTGAACGTGTTCCAGATTCCCTGGCCGGGATCGACCGCTTGCCCGTCTTCCGTGTATTTCACATCGCGGGCCAATGCCAGCCCGCGCGGGTTGCGATTCAGCATGGCCTTGAAGTAGGCGTCAACCACTCCGACCAAGCAGGTGCGATCACACGGCTCCGGGATCGCCGTGGTGACAGGCTTCGGAATGTGCGTCAGATTCTTGCCCTGATCGGGAGACGCAAATGCCGGCAGCGCAATGCCCGGCAGCGCGACACACCACATGCCCAACAGCAGCCCAGCCAAAAGCAATCTGCGAATCAAAATATTTGCCAAAGTTTTCTCCGCAATCATCAGAACGCCGGCTTCATGTTGAACGGGATTTCGTACATGGTCATTTCGATAAGGCTGATGCTGCCCTTCTCTATGCGGTACGCTTCGTTGGCGATGTTCGTGCGCGGCACCATGAAATACGGCGGCACCTTCCAAATCTCTCCGTCGGTCAGATGTATCGATGTCACCGTTCCGTCGAAATCCAGATAGGACGAAGCCAGAACCGCGCCATACTCCACATCCGTCACCAGGAAGCGGCGATCGCGCACTCCGGTGGTGAAACCAAGGAAGCCGAGCTTGTACTGGTCGGTGCAATTCATCATGGTGAAGTTTTTGACGTTCTCGTCGGAATGGCCATAATTCTGCGGGCGCGGACGATTGGTCGTGTACGTTCCATCCTCGGTTCGCTGGCAATCTGGCGTGAAGGCGTAAATGCCCTGGCCGTCGTTCAGTTGCAGCCCCTCGAGGTACATGTAGGCCGCTTGATCGAGCGCCGCGCGCGTCTCCCGCTGATCCGGCGGAATCGGCACCAGCCATCCAAGATCGGGCTTGCCCATCTTCTCGTATACGTCGGCACCGTGCGGATCGTGGGCCACGAACTGCTCCGCTTGGGTGATCAGGTGATTTTCGACTTTCAGCCGCACGATCAAAATCGCGCCCACGCCGTTTTCGTACACCACGGTGATGACGCCGACATCGCCGCGTCCCGGATCGCAGTAATAATGGCGATAATGGCCGAGGCCGCTGATGGTCGCCCACAGCGCCTGGCCGATCTTGAGCCGCACGTTGTCCTGGGCATATTCCACATGCGGCGCCAGAGGCGCTTTCGATGGATCGTGCGCCAGCATCGCAGTCAGGTATTTGTCGACCATACCTTGCAGGCAGTCGCGGTCGCACGATCTCGCTCGGGCGGCCTCTGCCGGCGTATTGTCATTCGCATCCAGGGGCGCATCCAGGAGCGGATCCGGGCCCGCATCTGTGGGGCGGGCTCTGGTCACGCGGCTTACCGCGTAAGCGTTCGGACCTGCGGCAAATGAGCGGGACGCGAAAAATCCGACCAACGCCAGCGTCGTCGCGCTCAACAGCACTGCTCGACATGCTGATATAAAATTTTTGCTCAAGGCAATCTCCAACTGCAGAACGTCATGGCCCCTCTAGCTGGTTTTGCGTGAATCCTGCCGCGCTAACTGAATCCCTGAGGTGCCACTCGCTTCGTCTGTTGAATCAAATTGTGCACAAAGCGCGACGCACTATATACCACAGCTTTTCGCGGCGCTGGCGAACTTCTAGCATTATCTGAATGGGTTTTCCGGCAGGTCCTACACGAAGGCGCGCAGAGCCTGCCGCGGTGTCACCGATTGCGGCGCGGTCAAGGCCTATTCGAGCGCTTCGAACCGCTCTGCGGTGTTTGGGAACTCCGGATCGCCGGTGCGGATGGTCTGGCCCGACGCGGACTTGAAAGGTTCTTCGGTGGGAATGCGATCGAGCCAACGCTGGTGCGAAAGCTTCTCGTGGTCGGAGAAATCCAAGCGGAGAAACAGGCGCACTTTACCGTTGGCCACAGCAGACACTTGCTCCTTTTTATCTGGTTCCGCGTCTGCATTCGCGTTCGCGCCCGACTTGGAAGCGGCCTTAGCGCCAGCCTTCTTTTTCCCCGATTTAGCTGCGCCGGATTTCGCCGAATCTTTGTGTTCGCTCGCGCCCTCTTCTTCGGCCAGCGGATCGCGTTCGTCCGGAGCCGCAGATTCTTCGCGCTCGAATTTCAAAAGCATCTTGTTGCCGAGACGAAAACCCTGTTTCCAGGCCTCGACCTTGTGCTTCGCTTGCTGCGCGGCATCTTCGTTCGCGCCGAAATCAAACACCAGAATGGATTGAGCCATACATCTTCTATAGCGGTCCGAGGTCGCGAATGTCAAGGAGCAGAAGAGCTTAGCGTTCGGATTCGCGGGCTGCATCGCAGCTCGGCCATCGCCACGCAACGCGGCGCCGGGAACGAGCAGTCGCCGCTGTGGCATTGCGATGGAGAGTCTCGGTTTCGAAAACGCCCGAGGTTTTTAGAAGCAGCCCGAGCTTCCAATGTTAGAATTGCTGCAACGCCGAGGTAGCTCAGTTGGTAGAGCAGCCGATTCGTAATTCTGCCGTCATTACTCCGGTCGTGTCTTTTCAATAGGTTACACTCCCGTCATTCGGTAGAATTCGGACTATTCGGGGCGATTTGGACGACTTTGGGTACAGTTTAGGTACAAACCTGTACCAAGGCAGCGCAGCGTCACTCGCTCTTTGGCAACTCTTGATTTTGACTGGAAGCGGGTGTCTCGCCGATGACTTTGAAGATTCGAAACACAAGGGATTTAACTCGCGACCCTAGGAGTCGGGAACCTTGGCCCGAGAACTTTGTTGAGTGGAACAAACCTCGCGACCCAAAACTGCTCGACGAACTCGGCCGTATTTTGGACCAAGCAGAAGATGAGAAGCCTTTGCAAGATTTCTACACCCAACAGTCCTACTTGCTCGCCGTTGCCTTTGCCCCGCATCGCTGCTGGATTTTCCCAAAACCGCGCTTCGGTGGCGGAAAACTCATCCCCGATTTTCTGTACTGCGACCGCAACTCGCTCGGCTATGCGTGGACCATCATCGAACTTGAAAGCCCGCTAGCTGCGCCAACCAATAAAGATGGCAGCGTGTCAAAGGCTCTGCATCACGCGGTCGAACAGATTCACGATTATCGGCGCTGGGTGCGTGACTACGCGCTTTTCGAGGACCAGCAAGGATTAAAGGGGCTGAATTCAGACTGCGAAGGATTGGTAGTTATTGGCAGACGGGAGGAGCGTACGGAACTTGAACGCCAGCGGCTTGCCGAGTTTCGCAAACAGAAAATCGACATAGCATCCTACGACCGTCTCGTGAACGACGCTAGAGAACACCTCGCGTTTATCAATCACCATTCGACTACGACGGCTAAATCGCGACGATCAGATCGTATTTGATGCACTCGGCACATTTACCTTCACACAAGGCGCGGCAGGAGCCGACTGCGGACACTGGTCGCGGCTCCCCCTGCGGCTTGTGCGCACATTGCCCTCATGAGCTTGCCTTGCAGAACTGCCAACTGGTCAGAAGCTCAATCAAATCGTCAGCGACCGACAAGGCAAATTCCGGTCGAAGAGAGCGACCTATCCGAGTGGGTGCAGTCGCATGTGTTTGTCCGTGAACGATTCGGATTTTTTGGGCGAGATGATATTCCAAATAGGTCCAAGCTCCGTCTTCGGAGTTAATATCCAATTGCTTTTTCACGGTCTGCAAATTCTCAGACAAATCGCGGCTCGTTTCCACAGTGCCAAGTTTGTCGGCGATAATCGCTTCGACGATGTTCTTGGCTTCGGTCACCACAGCCCGATAGCTGTCCGCCATGGCAGCTCGCGTCATGTCGCGGTAATAGCGCTCGACCGTCTTTTGCAGGAGTGGGGCTTTCAGGCTCGAAAAATCCGCGTTCGGAAATTTGGACGAAAATCGGATGGGTTCTAGCGTAAGCACCCAGCGACCGAGCGCATCTAGTTCCGCTCGGAATAACCGCCACAGCGAAGCTTCGGTAGCTCCCGGACCGCCCGTCATCCAAGCACCCTCAACGTCTCCGGGGTTGAACATCTTCGTGGCTCGTCTATAGTGCCGTCCCATTTCGTTGCCGACCGGAAACTCCCCGGCGAAGGTGAATGGCAACCCAGACCGAAACGGAGGGCCGTCTGGACACGGCACGAAAGCCATGAGTCCAGCAGTCTCGTTCAGCAAGCTGCCTCGCGCATTCGCGAGATAGTGTGGCTCAAGCGGAGCGTTAACGTAGATCGTCCGAATCATCTGAGGTTGCGGATCAAGAGACTCCAGTCGCCCGTTCAAATTGGGTGTGGACCATACAGATGTACCACGCCGTAAGACGAGGTGCAGATCGCTCACTCCAGCGACGTTCATTTTGTCCCGGCTCCCGATTTCTTCTGAGAGAAATCCCTCGCTCGCGGCATCTTGCTGCCCTTCCGCAAATTCTGTACGAGTTCACCCGGACGCGGGCTATCCGTTGTTCGCGGACTTCTGCACAGATTTACCTGTGCTCGGTGGGCTTGGCGGCATAATCAGACCGCTGTAGGCTGGATGAATTGAGTGCGACGATGCCGTCCGTAAATACTCGAACTTCACCGTGACACGACACGCACTCGCCGTATCCACCATACGCACCGCCAGCTCCGACGAACGTCATTGCAAACTCTCGACTGCCGCACTCCACACCATTCGCGTTTTGGTGGCGCGCTTGAAGACTGTTAAAGCAAAGAAGATCGCCGACTCGCATTTAATCCTCCTCACAGTGCGGAGAAACGCGACCGCTTCCGATTGATAGCATTGCACCAAAAGCGAACAGGAAGGCGAGCATGCCACGCCCCGCATCGGATTTTCTGGGAAAAGATGGTCACGTGAGAACGCCTGTAGTTGTCAGTGCGTTAACTTGGACAGCATTTGGAGTTCTCATAATTGGCTCCAGCCTAGTTCTGCTCGCAGTGTTTTCAAAGTACTGACGCGGATGCGCTCCCATCGACGCTCCGATGATTGTCGGCTCACACCGTGGCAGAGTTCAACGCGCAGCAGTGGAAATGCTGACTGCGGCAGAGCGAATCACGGTGGCGAAGCATGAAAGGTAAACCATGAAACCCGAACTCCCGGCTCGAATTGAATACGTGCATCTGCAATGGGACGGCCCGAAGACTTGGGAGGAGAAAGCGAAATTAAAAGGACCCACTGACTACGGTGTCTACCAAATCTACGGATACCACCCGGTTCACGGAGCCGACTGCTTGCTATACATCGGCAAGGCGTCTGACCAGCCATTTGCAGAGCGGTTGAAGCAAGAAGTTGACTGGATGTACGACGCAGATTTCGGTCGCTTGAGCATCTACGTAGGGCGTTGTTCTGGTTGGGATGGAACGCCAACCGACCGAGAGTGGGCGAGGCAAATTGACCTTTCAGAGAAATTGCTCATCCTTGCTCATCGTCCTGGATGGAACGCTCAAAAGAATATCGAGTGGAAAAGCAAAGAGCTGTCCCGCTTGCACATCTTTAACTGGGGATGCCACCGCAGCATTCTGCCCGAAGTCTCGGGTCTGCGCTATACATCTGTTTTCGATGACGAAGCGGAGTACAAACAATTTGCCACGCCGAAGGGATAAAATGCGCTCACGGTCGAGGGTACTCTACGGACCTTCGCGCTCGGTTAGAGATTCGGCGACGTCCGGGCCACAGAGGATATCGCCGGATCAGCAGGCATTTCTCTCTTGCAATACATTATGCCGACCACCGATAGGTTATGCCGCTTTATGATCCGGATGAGTGCGCCCGCCCTCGAAGATAACATCGTTTCCAAAGCGACAGATTGGGGAGTTATAGATCACCGTCCTCGAAGCACTTCGGGCGACATCAGCTTCCTTTTGGAGCACGGAGCCGCCGGAAAATACAAGCTGGCTCAAGTGGTTACGCTTTTCAGACATCAACGTTCCGTTTGCGACAGCATCGAACAGCGACGCCTTCTCGGTTCGTTTCGTGATCGCCGAAAACGCCATCTCTGAAATGAAATTCAGGTGGGTCCATATCACTGCTGGCCGGGTGCCGCTGAACTGCTCCTCAGCGGTTTCCTTAATCATCCGAATTAGTTTGCAGTGGATTTGCACCGGTTTTTTGGAATCGAGTTCCAATATTAGTTTGGGGTGATCGAGATTCACCAATACAATTTTTCGCCGCATCGCAGAGTGAACCCGGCTCGCTAACATCAGCTTATCGGCAGGCATGTCGGGTACTACGCCAATGAATTGAACTTGTGTGCCCGATGTTTCGGCGATTGTTTTCGTTTGAGCTGCAGAGCTAAGCGCCGCAACCAACTGTTGAAGATGCTCGCGGTGCGACGGCAGATTCGACGGTAGTGTGGTGCCGAGAAACGGAATTGTGGATGGCTCGCTCCATACAAAATGCTGCTTTATTTCGACCAGCAGATTGTTTAGAGTTCCTGGTTTAATCGGCCAGCCCGTGAACACCGACATCGCCTTCGCCTCCACTTCAAATGTCATGTGATCTTTCGTGATTAGATAATCGAAGCCGCCGCCATGTTCGAAGTCGTGAAACTCGATATCCCATCCGCGCTTGCTAAGGTTCGCGGCGACGGCAAGTTCGTGTCGAAGCGGCCACAACCCCTCATCGAGACCCTTTCTGACTCGACCCAACAGGATTGTTTTGCCGTGATCGGAGAGAACAGGTATTGTTTGACCCAATCCAAGCAAGAAATCCACACCAGCGTGACACCGAGCGGGGAGCAATGCGAACTTGCCTGAACATTGCGTCCGTAACCTTTCGATGTTCAAGAGGTCCAGTTCAAGTGCGAACAGTGCATCGTCAAACGGAGTGACAAAACCCTTTGAGTTTAGGTTGTCACCGATCTTCTTCAACGCGTGCCGAAACTCGCTCTCGCCGAGAAAATCAATCACTGCTGCCACGTCGCGGGAAAAGTCATCGAGGCCGTTTATTTTTCGATACCGCATCCGTAATCTCCCAAAACTTTGCGGCGCGGTTTGCGCTCGCCATTTTCTGCGCCATGTGCAGCAAGAGCCGCTGGTCGCTTTCTTTGGTCCTCGCAAGAATGCGCCGAAATTGACCAAGCAGCTTTGCGTCCTTGCCTGACGTTCCCCATTCGGTCCCGCGCCCGTTTGCTGGCTCCGGCAGATGGAGCGGCCTGGGTGGCTTCGCGCCTTCGTAAAAAAGCTGGAACATCGGAACTGCCATCGCTCGCGCTAGCTTTTCGAGCGTTTCAACTGCTGGTACCGTATGGCCGTTCTCGACTCGCGAGATGTAGCAGCGCAACAGTCCGGTGCGCTCTTCGATGTCGCCCTGCGAGAGTTTCTTCTGTTCGCGCAAAGCTCGAAGCCGCTCGCCAATTACCATGGGTTCTCCTGTGAAAGGCCCGACGCAAATGATATAAGCAGGATTCGAGTATACCGCGCTTGGTCGCACACGGGCGGCGCGACAAATCCAGCTAATCGCCGCTGTTGTTCTTCGCGAGCGAGTTGGGCAATGTCTTCAAACGCTGTCACGCCCTCCAACCGCTTCGCAAAATCGTGCGGCACTTCTTGTGCGGGTCGTGAGAAATGGCCCCCGACGCCGAGTGTGGGAACATAGGTTCCCTCGGGCGTTAACTGTGCTTTGCCTTGCGAAGCCAGGTCACGCATGATTGCTTCACGAATTTGGGCTGGCGAGGTTGCGCGGTCAATCTGCGATTCAATCTCGGTCGGCTGGTTCAGTCGGGAATCATCGAGCATCTTGTGCCTCACACGTTCTCGCGAGCGAATCTTCGTCGCCCAAATATTCCCATCGCGGACGTTGCGGTTCGGACGACCGCGCGACTTCTGTACCGTTTCGCAGATTCTTGCGGTACCTGTTGTAGCAGCGGTTGCAAAGTCCAAGGGCTATCGCCGTCCCGTCACATCCGGGTTCCGAACACTTTTTAGGTGTGTGATGCCATCGCATTTATTCACCCGTCACAACCACGGCGGACTGTTCTGCGAATTCATCGGTCGGAATGTAACCACGAGCAATCGCCACTAGCTTGAGCGCCTCGATTTTGTCGGAACCTCTCGCGCGAGCGGCGGCTTCTTCAAGGTCCGTCAGAAATCGTTGCTTCGGCGTAATCTGGAAAAAGATATCGAGGACTGTTCGCACGGATGGAATACGCATAAGCCGGTGGGTCATGGCCTTGATATTCTCGGAAGCGATTTTCGGATACGCGCGTTTGGTCGCGTCCGCGACGTTGAAACCCTCTGTGACGCCTGCGATGAATTGCTGCTGCGGGCCGCTCAACTCCACCCACAGAGGGTGTTGCTGCAACTCTTGCAACGAGACTTTGTTGATTTCACCCATCTTGAATCGATCTCCATTGGGACTTACGATTTCGGGCGGCGCTTCCTGTGGGGTAATCACCGCCCGCAATTCGGATTGGAGGGCTTCCGGGCTGTCGGAGCTTGCGGCGCTGAGCACCAACGCACGCACGTTGACCAACCCGAAGTGGTCCCCTAAAAATGGAAAGAAAAGTCTAAAAGTTATCGGGAAATTTTCCGCACTTTGCATTTTGCGAGGAAACAGCTACGCCGATCAAATAAGTGCGTCCTGCGCCGCCCTGATGGGGCTGGAGGCTATTTTGGAGCGGTTGCGAATCGAATCCCAATTAGCCCAGGTACGGCGGGGTTCTTCGAACTGGCTAGCGATCCAAAAAAATCGTGCGCGCACACCGTCACGAAGCAACCGCCAAGCTGGCACCATCGTGGGGCGTTTTCGATTCGAATCTGGCACGGATAGGATTCCCGACATTTGCCGAAGAAAAATCGCGACGCGTGTAACTTTCCCGTTGACAGGTTCAGAGACTTTTCGTTATACAATAACTATGACGAAGATGGGTAGGCCGAAAATGAAAGCGCGTAATCGGCAAAGCCATGTGATCGCGTTGCGGTTGACGCCCGCCGACTACAATTCCCTAAAGCAATCGGCAAGGCAAGCGGGTCTCACGCTGTCGGAATACATTCGGCAAAAACTAAACCTTCGAGGTGAACGATGAGACGCTTAAACGAAACCGAAGTCGAATCAATCATCAAGCTCGCTATGAAAGACTCGCTGCGTGACGCCGTAATGATTGCGTTGCAGTTCTTCCACGGCATGAGAAGTTCTGAAATATGCGGTCTGCGTGTCGCAGACGTGAACCTCGAAAGCTCGTCAGTCCGTGTGCGCCGGTTAAAAGGCAGCTTAGAAACCATCCAAGCATTGCACGTCCATCGCGGCAAGCCGCATCTCGACGAAGTGAAGCTCCTCTCCCGTTGGTTGGCCGAGAAGCCCGAAGGCGAGTTCATGTTCCCAACGCAGAAAGCTCCGAAGATGAACCCTCGGTCATGGTGGCGGCTCTTTAATGGCTACGCGCAGTCCGCTGGCGTCGATCTGGCGCTGGCGAAGCCCCACAGCCTTAAACACGCGTCAGGAACTTATCTGTTGCGGCAGGGCGCTGATCTGGCGACCGTGAGACAGCATTTGGGCCATAAGAGCTACCAGTCTACGTTTCGTTACCTAGGCGTCGATGACTCTCAAGCGTCGGCGACCGCTCAGATGATCTTCGCAAGAATGTGAATTTCTAAATCATTTGTTCACATTTTTTAGCGCCCGCCGTTCGAGTTCACAAGACTTAGCGGCGGGTTTTTTATTGCCCGAACACAGCCAACTTTCACATTTTTGCCCGCCGTGATCGACTGTAGGTCCGCGCTCGAACTCAAGGGTTCACCGACCCGCCGGGCACCCAACTCGGTTGCCACGAATAGTCAGTCGGCACATCGGGCTTTAGCTCCGGGGGCGGAACCAAGTCATCAATTTTGGCTGGCAGCTCCGGGATCGGTCGAAGTCCGTTCCCAACGGCTAAACAACGCTGGAAGAAAAGGTCGTCCTGCCGTTCGCGGTGGAGCCGCAAGCGCCACTGCGCGGCGTCATAAGCCGATCTGCCCACCAAGACTAGACACCGCGAACGGACCGCCGAAGCTTGCAATGCCTTCAGGAATTTCAAGCTCCGCGAACACACCCAGAATTTCTCGGCTCCGGCGATTGCGGGATGCTTGAGATATTCGTCGCGCCAGCACTCGAACGCGATGCACGGTGACGCATAATCGCATTGGCCGCGTTTTCGGGACTGCGTAAGAGCGAGATTCAGGGTTTACGCTGGGAGCATTTGAAAGGCGGCAACATCCATGTTCAACAAATCGCATGGAGACCCACAGTAATAGAAAAAACGAAGACCCCGGCTAGTGCAGATTCCGTGCCCGTGCTGGACCTGCTCGCGAGACATTTGGAGGCGCAGCGAAACGGCTTTCCCGCCGAGGGATTCATCTTCGTTGGGCCGAAAATGGGCAGGCCCCTAGACCTACACAACCTAGCGAATCGGGTCGTGCGACCGATCCTAAGGGATGCTAAAGTCGAATGGTGCGGCTGGCACGGCTTCCGGCGCGGCTTGGCTTCGAGCCTGCACACACTTGGCGTCAGCGATTTGGATATTCAAAAGATCATGCATCATAGTCATGTAGATGTAACGCGCGCCAGTTACATCAAAGTGTCAGACACGGCCAAAATCGACGCGATGGAAAAACTACAGGCCGTGTTAGGTCTAAAGCGAACGCAGACTCGCAGCCGTCGATCAAGGGCGAAGTTTTAGGTACAATAGGTACACGAAAGACATGAACCCTGAGCTCAACACAACTAACGGAGCCCTGCACGACGCGATTGGCGCGCGGCTCCGGGGCTTTGTGTACATACATGGGTACACTTCATTGATTGCGGCACAAAATTCTTCAAATACATCAGTAAAGATTGGCTATTTGCAACAGGGCCGAGGTAGCTCAGTTGGTAGAGCAGCCGATTCGTAATCGGCAGGTCCCCGGTTCAAGTCCGGGCCTCGGCTCCACTCTTTTTCTAAAACCGGCAAAGTGAACTAATTGACGTTTTCACGTTCGGCGGCCGGCGCGGTTTTGTGAACATTCGTGAACAAAATGTCGGCCGTTTTGTCTGCCGCACGATGCGGCGCGATGGGGCGGAAGCGACCCGATGAAAGGGCTGAGGCGCGGTGCGTCACCAGCCCGGGATCGCTCCCGCCTCCACTCGGGGGTTGGTGTTCCGCGTCCGCGGTTGTATCGCTCGTGATTGCGGTGAGTTGGCTCGCCTTGGGAAACTTCATCTTCAACGTCTCGGTCGGAACGCAGCGCGGCGCGCGGAGACACGCGACACGACAGCGATGAGCGATCCGCGATTGACATGGCCAAGCATTTATCCAACAGGGTGATCGCGCCTTTTATAGTATTCCTGCTCGGCAGACACGGAACGAATGACGGTAAGGCCGGTCGTGTTCAGTAGAAAAGTGGTCCCCGTCTGAGGCCTATCCAAACGCTCGGTGACACCGCGAATCGTTGCAAGTGGCGTGGGGGGAGATGAGTTCGACAGGCTAAGGACCTCATAGTCGCTGGGTGGCTCGGATGTAGGGGATTGCTTCGAAGAAATCAGCAGGAGCCCATTCACGCCCTGAGCTTGTGCACGCGCTGGGTGCAAATAGTCGGGCTCATCCTTCAGCTCCGGACGCTTATAGTGTTTGAAGGTGATGACCGCAAAGCCGGAGTTGTTGCGGTAGCGAATGAGTTCCTCCGAGCCTGGTAAGTCCTGCGCAAAGTCGTATGGCGATGGGGCATTGATTGCGACCTCTCCGATTTGTCGAATTTCCGCCGGATCGGTTACGTCGAGTATCGCGAGCGTCTTTCCATGGTCTTGCTCGAGGTAAAGAATTGCCTGCCCTCCGGAGGTGAACTGCAAATGCATCGCATCGCTTTGAACGCGCGCAGCTCCCGGCAGGTCCGATGGAAACTCTACGACGGTTGATTTCGATTTCACAGCGCCACCCGCGTGAGAGCACGCAGAAATGGCGAGTATTACAAGCATTAGCATCTTGCCGATTTTTCGATTCATTGTGGTTACCTCACTTCGCAGACTGGCCGTCACTCTGGCAGGAGATCTCGTCTTCTTCCGCGCTTGGGAAGTGCAAATCGCCTGCCGTTGCGACGCGCACTGAAGGCTGTGTCCCGTCACCCGGCTGCGAAACGCGGAGATTTCTTCCGAGCTTTTCGACTCGTTATGCACAAAGGCCGGAGCCGGTGGCGGGGCAGACATGCCAACAACTTTTCGTCCGAACATTTCCGGGAACAGCGGGGCGCTATTTCGGAGCTAAGGTCAACCGGTACGGAGCGCAGGCGCTAATCGAGCAGGACGACTGGTGAGTTCTAGAGACGCGCAAACGGGTCGATGTCGTGCTTCTGACAGATGTCAAGATCCAGACGCCGGAATCAAGAACGGCGCGTGTTCGATTCAGAATCCTGAGGCTCCGCGGCCGCAATGTTTTTGTTTTGAAGTCTTAATTGATTGGGGCAGGAGGCTCTCCGAAGAAGCCGGGGAAAGCTAGCCTTTTCGGAGAGCGCTCGGTGAAGGGGTCAATTTAAATGTTTCGTTTCACACATGCATGTTAATCGCCAGGCACAAGCGACCTGTCAATTGTGGGCGACTTGATCTGTTGTTCACTTACTTCCGTACCTCGGCAGATGGGTGCGGTGTGGTGATCTGAAGGCGCGACGTGGGCCACGCTGTGATCTTGAAGATGCCTAACTACCTGCTTTTTCGTTTGCGAGAGGCCGCGACTCTGCCGGACCGCGACTGGGAAGTGTTTGACGCGAGGCGGCGCCGGAGTATGCGTGATTCAGCCGACTGGCCAGCTGGCGTCTCGCACGCCGAACCCGCGTCTTCGCCGCCGACGTGCTGATGCCCAGATTGACGCTGGCCTCTTCGCAAGAAAGCCCGTGAATGAAATGGAGTTCAAAGGCCGGCCGGAGAGAGGGAGAGAGCCGGTCTAGCTGCTCACTCATTGCGGCGCCGATCTCGGACGAGGCGCAGATTTGCTCGGGATCAGGACGGGAATCGGCAATTTCAATTGGCTCGATATGTTCATCTTTCTCGGTGGAGAGCGGAACGTTGCGCGATCCCCCACGGACAGAACGCTTGCTGCGTCGCGCCATCAAGGCCGTGTTGATCACCACCCGAGTGAGCCAGGTTGAGAATTTGGAGCGGCGTTCGAATTGATTGAGATGACAGAGTGCTTTCAGAAAAGCGTCCTGAATCACGTCCTCAGCATCTTCGGCGTTGCGGACGATGCGGAGGGCTTGCCAATAGAGCATAGGACGGTAAGTTTCCAGCAGTGAGTTCAGCGCCGCCTTGTCTCCTTTCAAAATAAGATCGACAAGATTTTCGGCTTCAATGTCATATGTTTTGTGACTTTCGGTGTAATTCATGAAGAGTCCTCGCCTAATTACCAACACGGCCGTGCGAACAGTCGGGAGCATTTGCAATTCCAATCTTTGAGACCTCCGGACGTCGGTCGCGACGGAAGACATTCAGTTAGGTAAGAATTTGGAGCACATTGCCAGACGTTCGGTGATAACGCCCAGAGCCGCGGGCTCGATTCGAGGCGAAGAAGTCGATCTCAGGTCATTGCGTCATTCTCTCGACGTTTGCCGCGGGGACACGATTCGATCGGCTGCAACTTGCTTTGCGTAAGTGCCGTATTTTGGGCATGGCGACGCGGTGCAGCACAGCGGAACTGGCACGCAGGTGGGAATCAAGGCGGAGCGATGAAGGAACAGCTGTTAGTTCTGCGCCAAGTGCTCGACGGCTTTTTTGGCGGCCGCCTCATCGGCGATCAACAAGGCTTTTTCGCGGGAGATCCGGCCGGCTGGTATCGCATCGTCGCCTCGCAGCAGACGATCCAATACAACGGACTTCTCGGCCCCAGTCACAACCCACAAGATTCGGCGCGACCGGTTGATTATGGGGAACGTCAGGGTCATGCGGCGCCGACCTTGATATTCGCCGGTCACGGCGACGTCGGCATTTGCAATGGCGAGGACGGGATCGCCCGGTATCAACGATGCTGTATGACCGTCGGTGCCCAGCCCCAAGTGCACGAGATCCAGCACCGGCAGCGACCCAGCGACGCGCCTCAGGGTTGCAGCGTATTGCATAGCTGCGGCTTCGAGGTTGTCTGGTTCGACTGGCATTTCGAGGATCTGCTGAGGCGCCAAGGGCGCGTTACCGAGTAGGCTCTCGCGTAGATGGGTCAGGTTTCTCTCAGCGCTACCTTCCGGGGCCACGCGTTCATCGACCTGCACGAACTGAACGGCGGACCACGGCAATTCCATATTTGCGAGCGCCCGCAACATTAGCCAAGGTGTGCGGCCTCCGCTCACTGCCATGACAAAGCGTCCGCGAGCCGCCGCAGCTGCCCGAGCTTCGGCAGCGATTGCCTCTGCCGCTTTCTGCGCAACCGCCTCAGGAGCATCCAGAACCTCGAAATGTATTGTGTGGCTCATTCGTTGAGGGCCTTCAGCGGGAGCTCTTCTTTTGTTTTGAAGCGGCTTGCTCCTCGTTCGTGTATTTCGACATGACGACTGAGTCCGAATGTCGCGTCTAAGTTTCTCGTTCTGTGCGTTTTCTGCCCGCGAGACGGTTGCTTGCACGGCGGGGGCCAATTTCGAGGGCGAGTGATCATGCGCGGTGCTGCTGTACGCACAATCACGATCCGAAGCTGACCCCGCGGCGGGCCGAAATAAGTGTCAAGCGGATGCCGTCGCGTCGCTAGGTGGACGCGAGATTCTCGTTTATCGACGCGGCAGAAAAAATGGAACACACAAACGCAGCAACGATAAGTGGCACGAGAACTCGGAGTTTGGTCACCACCGTGCACGACCGGCGAATGAGGACGAGATGGGAAGCGGTCGCCCGAAACCATGGAGCCCGAATCGCCAGCTGTTACTGTGACAATCGCCTTGCGCGGCAGAAGCAGTGCTCGAAGCAGTCAACCGCGAGAGGCAAGCAATCTAAAAGAGGCCCTGTGAAGAACCCGATTCGCCTAGTTGTGGCCGACGTAGACGGCACGTTAGTCACGCCAGACAAACTGTTGACGGCGCGAGCTATCCGGGCCGCCGTGCTGCTGCGCGACAACGGCATCGCATTCAGTCTAACCAGCGGCCGGCCACCGATGGGCATGGGCATGCTGATCGGAGCGCTTTCTCTTACCGAGCCGATAGCTGCCTTCAATGGCGGAGTGGTTGTGCGTCCTGACCTGAGCGTGATTTCCCAAAGTTTCTTGCCAAGCGATATCGCCGCGAAAGTGATTGCCGACGTGGAGAGTCACGGTCTTGACGCATGGGTGTATACGGATCGTGATTGGTTGGTGCGCAAAACGACCGCCCCGCACGTCGCACATGAGCAGTGGACGGTTAGGTTCGCCCCAAAGATTGTGCGAGATTTCAGTTCGCACCTGGATCGCGTCGCCAAAATCGTGGGCGTCGGCGACGATCTGGACGTGGTTGCGGAGTGCGAGCTTGGCATACAGCAAAACTGCGGGAATCATGTTTCCGCGGCACGGTCCCAACCTTATTACCTGGATGTGACTCATCCCGACGCTAACAAGGGGCACGCTGTAACAGTTTTGGCGGAGCTACTGTCGATCCGGCCGGAACAAATCGCCACGATCGGCGATATGCCGAATGACGTACTCATGTTTCAGAAAAGCGGGCTGAGCATTGCGATGGGCAACGCCAGCAAAGACGTGCAGCGTCAGGCGACCGTCGTGACTTCCTCAAACGAAGAAGATGGGTTTGCGAAGGCAATGGAAGAATTTGTTCTTCAAGGCCACCACCAACACATGCACTTGACTCCCTGAGCCCCGAGAGGTTTCAAACATTCTTGCCCTCGATACTCTTAGTTTTAAGGAGTTAGGAAATGAAAAGATTGAAAATCGTGGTTCCCACAGTAGTTGTCGCAATCGCGTTGTTCTTTGCTTGGTACGAATTCCGGCCGGAGCGGCTATTCATCAATAAACGTGTGAACGAAGCGATGCCGACCGCGATGGCGGATTCGTCCGACCAAATCCTGGCGACGGGCGCGTTTCATTCAGTGTTGCACCCGACATCCGGCTCGGCAACGATTTACCGTCTGGCCGACGGCAGCAGGATGCTTCGGCTCACGCATTTCAGGACGTCGAACGGTCCCGATGTGCACGTCTACATGGTCGCCGCTAACGATGCGAAAGACAACGACACTGTGCTACGCGCGGGCTTTATTGACTTGGGCACGATGAAGGGAAATATCGGAGACCAGAATTACGCACTCACGCCCAACGTGGACTTGTCGAAGTACGAGGCAGTTTCTATATGGTGCAAGCGTTTCAGTTTCAACTTTGGAACCGCGCCGTTGGCTCGCAATGAAGCGCTTTCACAGAAGTAGTGGAGCGCCGAAACTTCCTTGACAAAGCGAAACGCCGGGGAATAAATTCTTCACGGGAGGCTCGCTGGACGACTCGCTCGTATCGGAATCATTCGGATTTTCTAAGCGCCACGCGTTGGTGCACGCGTTTCAATCCAGTGAATGCGCCCCTCCCGGCAAAGGCACGGGCTCCGCGATAGCAGCACTCTAGAACCTTCACACGTACTCACAGACGGGCCTTACCAGATTTCGAACAGTCCTGGAGGGCGATGTGTCCATGGCGGAGCCGCCGGAATATTCACTCAGCGCGCTGCGCGACGATGGGGAGTTCGCCCTCTGCCGAGGTTATTCGAATCGCAGCCCGGGACGGTCCGTACTCTTCCTGGTTCCAAGCTCAGCGCGCCCAGGCGTCGAAACCCTCAAGAAGATTGAGCACGAGTATTCGTTCAGAGACGATCTATCTCCGAAATGGGCGGCACAGCCGCTCTACTTGACGCGGCACGCGGAGAAGCAAGCGCTTGTGCTCGTTGATCCGGGCGGCGACCCTCTGTGTGACCTCCTTCGCGGACCGATGGAATTGACACTTTTTTTGCAGCTCGCCATCGGAATTGCAAGCGCTCTGACCCAGTTGCATCAGCGAAGGTTGATCCACAAGGATCTGAAACCATCAAACATACTGGTTGACGTGACAACCGGACGGGCCTGGCTAACCGGCTTCGGGATAAGCTCAAGGCTCGCGCGTGAACGCCAGTCACCAGAACCTCCTGAATTCATTGCTGGGACTCTGGCTTACATGGCGCCGGAACAAACCGGGCGAATGAATCGCTCGATTGATTCGCGGAGCGACCTCTACGCATTCGGCATCACACTTTACGAAATGCTGACCGGCGTGCTGCCTTTCACGGCTACCGATCCGATGGAGTGGGTCCACTGCCACATCGCCAAACAGCCCATACCGCCCGTCAACCGGCTCGCGGGGCTTCCCGGATCTGTATCTGCAATTGTGATGAAACTGCTCGCAAAGACCGCCGAGGAACGTTATCAAACGGCGGCGGGAGTTGAAAACGACTTAAGGCGATGTGTTACTCAATGGCAGACGGAAGGGCGAATCGATAATTTCCTGCCGGGCAGAGACGACACTCCGGATCGAGTGCTGGTTCGCGAGAAACTATATGGACGAGCGTTCGAGATTGGGGTTCTGCTCTCCTCCTTTGAACGGGTAGTCGCTGAAGGCAGGCCGGAGTTGGTGCTCGTATCGGGGTATTCGGGCATCGGTAAATCCTCGGTCGTAAATGAACTGCAAAAGTCGCTTGTTCCGGCGCGAGGACATTTTGCATCCGGCAAGTTCGATCAGTATAAGCGCGACATCCCTTATGCCACGTTAGCGCAAGCATTCCAGGGACTCATTCGTCCACTTCTGAGCATGCGCGAGGACGAGCTGAGCAAATGGCGCAAAGCTCTTCGGGAGGCGTTGGATCCGAACGGCTTCCTGATTGCCGACCTGGTGCCAGAGTTGAAGCTAATAATCGGCGACCAATTACCGGTCCCCGAGCTTCCGCCTCGCGACGCACAAGGCCGCTTTCAGTTGGTGTTCCGCCGATTCATCAGCGTATTTGCGCGTCCGGAGCACCCGCTCGCACTCTTCCTGGACGATTTGCAGTGGCTCGACTCGGCGACACTCGATTTGATCGACGACCTGTTGACCCAACCCGATGTGCGGCATTTGTTGCTGATCGGCGCTTATAGAACCAACGAAGTAAACAGTGCCCACCCTCTGATGAGAAAGCTCGATTCGATACGACGGGATGGCGGCAAATTGCAGGAGATTGTATTGACGACCCTCAGCCGCGAGCACTTGGGGGAATTGGTAGCGGACTCTCTTCAATGCCAACCGGAACACTCCGCCCCCCTGGCGCAATTGATTCACGATAAGACCGGCGGCAATCCGTTTTTCGCCATTCAGTTTATATCTTCGCTCGAAGAAGAAGGCCTGGTCACCTTTGATCATGAACGCGGGAGATGGTGCTGGGAACTGGATCGCATTCACGCCAAGGGCTACACCGATAACGTAGTTGACCTAATGGTCGGGAAACTAAACCGCTTGCCCGTCAAAACGAAACACGCTCTACAACAGCTTGCCTGCTTGGGCAACAGCGCTGAGTTCTCCGCTCTGAAAATCGTCTATCAAGACTCGGACGAGGAAATGCATAACCGTCTCTGGGACGCCGTGGAAGCCGGACTGATCTTCCGCTCGGAAAATTCATGCAGATTCCTTCACGACCGCGTCCAAGAAGCCGTCTATTCTTCGATTCCCCAGGAATCGCGCGCCGAGACGCACCTCCGAATCGGGATGCTACTCGCGAGTCAGACGCCTCCAGATAAGCTGGAGGATGCAATCTTCGAGGTCGTCAATCAGCTAAACCGCGGATCTCAACTTCTTACTTCGACTACAGATCGCGAGCGGGTCGCAGAATTGAATCTGATTGCCGGCAGGCGAGCGAAAATATCGACCGCTTATGACTCTGCTCTCAAGTACCTCGCCGCGGGTCGCGCATTGTTAACAGAGGAGACCTTCAACCGGAATTACGATCTGATTTTTTCGATCGAATATTTGTTGGCCGAATGCGAACTGCTCACGGCAAGAATGGCAGAGTCCGAGATCCGGCTCGCGCTTTTGGCGCAGCGCGCCAAGACCGGCCACGATATCGCCATCGTCGCGCGTTTGCGCCTCACGCTCTACACCACATTGGATCGCAGCGACCGTGGCGTGGAGGTGTTCCTGGAATACTTACGACGCGTCGGAACCGATTGGAAACCGCGCCCGGATCGAGGCGAAGTGCTGCAGGAGTACGATCGAATCTGGTCGCAGTTGGGAAATCGCCAGATCGAAGACCTGGTGGACCTGCCGTTGGTGACCAACCCGCAGATTCTTGACATCCTGGACGTGTTTACCGAGATTGTTACCCCGTCGTTGTTCTTTGACGAGAACCTGTGCTCGCTCGTGATCTGCCACATGGTCAATCTGAGCCTGGAGTACGGCAATTGCGACGCGTCCTGCTTTGCCTACGTGTGGTTTGCCATTCTCGCCGGTCCGCGCTTCGGCAACTACAAAGATGGATATCGATTCGGCCGGTTGGGCTATGAGCTGGTCGAAAAACGCGGCTTAACGCGATATCAGGCTCGAACCTACATGTGTTTCGGAAATATCGTCATGCCTTGGACGAAACATGCCCTGAGTGGTCGCGACCTGGTGCGTCGAGCCTTCGATGCTGCTTACCGAATCGGCGACCTTACATTCGCTGCTTATAGCCGGAACGAGTTGATTACGAACTTTTTGACTGTCGGAGATCCTCTCGCGGATGTCCAAGCGGAAGCCGAAAACGGCCTGGCCTTTGCCCAAAGAGCGCACTTCGGAATGGTGGTCGATTTGATCACTACTCAGGTCAGGACGATCCGGACGCTCCGTGGTTTGACTCCGCAGCTTGGATCTTTCAATGACGACGTATTCGATGAACTCGAATTCGAGCGCCATCTGGCAAGCAACCCGGTCTTGGCCCTGCCTGAGTTTTGGTATTGGGCGCGGAAAGTGCAAGTGCTCTACCTTGCCGGCGAGTATAGCGGAGCGGTCGAAGCGACCCTGAAAGCAGAACGGTTGCTGTGGACGTCTCCGTCGCAATTCGAAACAGCCGAATTTTGTTTTTATGGCGCACTTTCCAACGCTGCCGCGTGGGAGTCCGCGTCTCCCGATCAGAAATCGTCGCATTTTGATGCTGTGGCCGCTCATTACCGACAACTCCAGATTTGGGCGGATCATTCTCCAGAAAATTTCGCCAACCGCGCCGCGCTGGTAGGCGCAGAGATCGCGCGAATCGAAGGACGCACTCTCGATGCGGAAAAGCTTTACGAAAAGGCTGTGGCTTCTGCCGGCGCAAATGGTTTTGTCCACAACGAGGCGCTGGCGAATGAAGTAGCCGCGCGATTCTACTTGGGACGCGGCTTCGAGAAGATCGCCAGGACATATCTGCAAGACGCACGTTACGGTTACCTCCGCTGGGGAGCGACAGCCAAAGCGCGGCAACTCGATAAGTTGTATCCGCGGCTCATCGAGACACGCCCGGCCGCAGAGCCGCCGGGAACGATCGGAGCTTCTATCGAACATCTGGATGTCGCTACCGTCATCAAAGTCTCTCAAGCTGTATCGAGCGAGATGGTTTTGGACAAGCTGATTGATACGCTAATGCGTACAGCGATTGAGTATGCCGGAGCTGAGCGTGGCGTTTTGATCTTTTGCCGAGGAAACGAGCAGCGCGCCGAGGCAGAAGCAATCACCAGCCGTGACGATGTGGTGGTGCGGCGGGAAAACGCAGTAGTCAGCGCTGTTCCGAACTCAATCATTCAGTTTGTTGCGCGCACCCACGAAATTGTCATCCTGGACGATGCGGGAGTGCATAACTCGTTTTCCGAGGATCCATATATCCGGCAGCATCACGCGCGTTCAATTCTGTGCCTGCCGCTCGTCAATCAGGGCAACACGATCGGCATCCTGTTTCTTGAAAATAACCTGACCTCGTACGCGTTCACACCGGCTCGGACCGCAGTTTTGAAACTGCTTGCCTCTCAGGCCGCCATCTCTCTGGAAAATACGCGACTTTATGCAGACCTTGAAGAACGCGAAGCCCGAATAAGGCGTTTGGTGGACGCCGATATCATTGGCATCTTTATCTGGAACCTTGACGGCAAGATCGTTGAGGCAAACGAAGCGTTTCTGCACATGATGGGTTACGAACGCGAGGATCTACTCTCGGATCAGATGCGCTGGACGGATTTGACGCCGAACGAATGGGGCGACCGTGACGCACATGCCTTGGCGGATCTGAAAGAATTAGGCACGGTTCTTCCCTACGAGAAAGAATTCTTCCGCAAAAACGGAACTCGAGTGCCCGTGCTCTTGGGAGCTGCACTGTTTAAGAAAGGCGGCGCTGAAGGCGTGGCGTTCGTGCTCGATTTGAGCGAGCAAAAGCGTGCCGCGGACGAGCTGGTAACCAGCGAAGAGAGACACCGTGTGGTAGTCGAAACGGCCAGCGACGCAGTGATCAGCATGAACGAAGACGGCTTAATCTTGCTCGCCAATCCCGCGACCACCCGCATCTTTGGCTATTCGCCACAGGACTTGATAGGACAGCCGTTGACCACCCTTATGCCTGAGTTCATGAGGAAGCTGCATGAGAGCGGTTTCCGGCGCTACCTATCCACGGGTCAGCGGCATATGAACTGGCAAGGCACCGAACTGGTGGGCCGGCGCAAGAACGGTCAGGAATTTCCCGTCGAGGTTTCGTTTGGCGAGTTAGTGAGGGGAGAACGTCGCGTGTTTACCGGTTTTATCCGGGATATCAGCGAAAAAAAACGTGACGAAGAAGAGCGCGAGAGGCTGCGTCATGCACTCGCGGATCTTGCGCATGCCAACAGGGTAAGCACAATGGGACAGCTGACTGCCTCGTTGGCCCACGAAATCAAGCAACCGATTGGCGCGGCCGCGATCGATGCCAAAACCTGTCTGCGGTGGCTTGCTCTCGAGGAGCCCGACCTGCAAGAGGCGCGAGCGGCGGCCTCAAGGCTGGCAAAGGACACGACCCGTGCCTCCGAAATCATCAGTCGAATCAGCGAGCTCTTCAAGAAAAATACTTTGCAGCGAGAATTGGTAGACGTTAATTCGATTATCCGAGAAATGGTTGATTTGTTGCGAGGCGAGGCAGCCAGGTATTCGATTTCAATCGCCGGAGAATTGCGGGACGTGCCTAAGATCATGGCCGATCGAGTGCAGCTTCAACAGGTGTTCATGAATCTGATGCTCAACGGTATCGAGGCGATAAAGCAGAGCGGCGCTCCGGGTAGACTCATAATCAAGTCAGAACAAGCTGAGAATCACCTGCTCTTGGTCTCTGTGATCGATACTGGGATTGGCGTAAAGCCGGAACAGGCGAAAGAAATTTTCAACGTGTTCTTTACAACCAAGTCGCAGGGAACCGGCATGGGACTTCCGATAAGCAAATCAATAGTGGAAGCTCACGGCGGAAAACTGTGGGCACTCGGGTCCGAGCGGGGAGCAGGCGCCACGTTTCAGTTTTCTTTACCCATCGAAGTGAGCGCACATCAGACCGCGTAGCGGGGCCGGGCCGTGTCTTCGCGAAATGCCGTTCAGTATTCCACAGCCTCCGCTGCCCTTTCTTCGACCTCGCTGAACCCATTCAGCTCGTCTGGCCGTGCCGGCCGCGAAATGCCGGAGCGCTTCATTTTTCCTATTAAGGTTGTGCGCTTCAAACCCAGCCGTGCGGCAGCACCCGCCGGCCCTCCGATCATCCATCCGGCGGCTCGAAGTGCTCGCAGGATGAGAACTCTCTCGGATTCTCGCAGCGTCGTGCCCGTCGAATCCGCTGACGTAGTAGCAACAGGATTCTCCTCGGCAATGGGTAACGGATTGGGAAGCACCCCGTCATTCGACAGGATCACCGCCCGTTCGATCAAGTTCTGAAGTTCCCGCACGTTCCCTGGCCAGGAGTACGTTGTGAACGCGTACAGGACCTCCTTTGGGATGAACTTAATTTGCTTGCCGATCCGCCGTCCGTAAATCTCTACGAAATGTGCGACCAGCTGCGCGATGTCTTCACGGCGCTCCCGCAGCGGCGGAAGCACGACAGGAAAGACATTGAGGCGGTAATAAAGATCGCCGCGGAATTCCTTTCGGCGGACCATCTGAGCCAGGGACCGGTGCGTGGCCGCGAGCAGGCGGACATCAACGCGGTGTGTGCGGCCGCTGCCCAAACGCTCGAATTCTTGTTCCTGCAGCACGCGCAGAAGCTTGGGTTGCAGAGCCAGTGGGATATCGCCTACTTCATCCAAGAACAGAGTCCCGCCATCGGCCATTTCGAAACGGCCGATCTTCTGTGCGAAAGCCCCGGTGAAGGCACCTTTCTCGTGTCCGAACAGTTCGCTCTCCAACAGGTCAAAGGGGATAGCGGCGCAATTCAACTTAATAAACGGTCCACCGGAGCGGCTGCTCATATTGTGAATGGCGCGGGCAATCAACTCTTTGCCGGTTCCCGTCTCCCCCAAGACGAGTACCGTAGAATTCGTCTGGGCCACCAATTGGGCATTCGCGAGTACCGACGCCAACGCGGCGCTCTCGCCTATAATTTCCTCAAACCCAACACGGGTTTGGCTAAAAGAACTCACGCTGCTCGCTTCTTCCTCGAATTTCCGCATACGTCACCTTCCTGAAACTGGTCCGGAATCACCCCAATGCAATGCTGAGCGAATATTCTCCAGCAGCACCTCTTCATCAAACGGTTTCGTCAAAAACCCTGCCGCTCCAGCCTTGGAGGCTTGCCGCCACATGTCCCGGTCGCCATCCGCCGTAATGAAGACCGTAGGCATCCTGCGATGTTGCGCGTTCAAGTGCGATTGCAGCTCTAGGCCTGACATGCCCGGCAGGTGAATATCGGCGATAAGGCAGGCAACGTGCGGCAATTCGCCAGACTGCAGAAATTCTTCCGCAGATTCGAACGCGAGCGCCCGCAAGCCGACCGCTTTCAGCAATCCGCCAACCGCGAGACGCATCGACTCGTCGTCGTCAACGATCGCCACAACCCTTGGGATTTTCGCTCTCTCCATGCCACCAAAAGTAATCGGGTACGGAAAGGAGCGCAATTATGCCTTCGTATAAGTCGGGGGTAGCTCAGGGTTCATATCCTGCGCGCTCCTCGGCAGGAATCTCCGCTCAAAAGGGCGACGGCTCTCCTGCGCAAGGAAATCAGGGCGGGCCAGACGAATCAAAGGCTGTAGCAATCGATGCGTTCTGCGGCGGTTCTGGATCCGATTTTGAGCCCGGAGAAGCGATTTCACGGAATTCCAAATTCATGTACCGGATGAAAAGAGGTCAAGCTTTTCAGCCATTCTGACTAATTCAGCCAGAGATCCAGCTTCCATCTTGTGCATTACCTGAGCGCGGTGAACTTTCACAGTGATTTCACTGGTCCCGAGGTCTGACGCAATTTGCTTATTCAGCATTCCACGAACAACCAAGCCCATCACTTCGCGCTCGCGCCGGGTTAACAGTCCGTAGTGTTTTTTTAGAGCAGCGAGATGAGCCTGCTCTTGGCGAGTGACAGCATCAAGATCAAGGGCCTGCCGAATCGCGTCCAGCAGGGCTTGATCTCCAAATGGTTTGGTCAGAAACTCCACAGCGCCGGACTTCATTGCCCTCACAGTCATGGGAATGTCGCCATAGCCGGTAATGAAAATAATGGGAATCTGAAGGCCCGCATCGGTCAATTGCGCCTGGAATTCAACGCCGCCGACGCCAGGGAGGTTTACGTCCAAAATCAGGCAGCCGGAACCGCCCGAGGGCCTTCTCTGCAGAAACTGCTCCGCTGTCTCGAAGGATTCCGACCGCAACCCCGCTGATTTCAGCAGCCCTTGTATGGATGCACGGATATCCGCATCGTCGTCGACGATGAATACGGTTGGAGAGTCCGCGAGTGCCAAATGAAAACCTTTTGCAACTGCATCACTATCGCTGGACGTACTGAAGAGATCCGCTCGCCAGTTTGCCTTTTGCATGCGCCGCGGGCCTTCGTCGCGTCTCGAACCTCATCATAACTCAACCCAGTCGATTCGAGCGACCGGGGCGAAAGCCTTTGGCTGATCTGCCCAGCTGAGTGATTGAAGAATGGTAATCCACTTGCAACCGCACTGGTGAGGACGTTTCTGGAAATGAGCTTTCAATCGATTGAAAACTACGGCGTGATCGGGAACATGCGGTCGATCGCTTTAGTGGGCATGAACGGCTCGATAGATTTCCTGTGCTATCCGGACTTCGACTCCCCTACGGTGTTTGCAGCGCTGTTGGACGATGAGAAAGGAGGTCGCTTTCAGATCGAGCCTCATCTCACAAACGTTCGAGTTCGCCAGCTCTATTTGCCGGACACGAACATTTTGCTGACCCGATTTCTTGCTGAGGAAGGCGTCGTCGAGTTGACCGATTTTATGCCCGTCGAAACCGGGGAGGTGCAGACGAACGAAACTGTCCGGATCGTCTCGGTGATCAGGGGTACTGTTGATTTCACAATGAGTTGCCGGCCAAGATTTAATTATGCGAAATCGCCGCACCGGGCCGAAATCTCGGATCGCTGTGCCTTGTTTTTTCCAGCCGACGACGCCGCTCCTCCCATGGCTCTATACTCCACGATTCCCTTAACGCCGCATTGTCACGATGCTGGTTCGCGCTTCACGTTGCAAGCCGGTGCGACAGCGACTTTCGTGTTTACCGGCATTCGCTCTAACGAAGCGCCAGAAATGGAGCTCATCGGCGAGCGCTTTCAACAAACTGCGCGCTTTTGGAGAGCGTGGATCGCGAAATCGAAATACAAGGGCCGATGGCGAGAGATGGTTAACCGCTCGGCATTGATGTTGAAGTTGCTGATCAGCCGAAAGCACGGCTCCTTGATCGCAGCGCCCACGTTTTCGCTGCCCGAAAACCTGGGCGGAGCGCGCAATTGGGACTACCGTTTTACATGGCTGCGGGACGCCACGTTTACGCTTTATGCGCTCGTTCGCCTGGGCTTTGTAGAGGAAGCAGATGCTTTCATCGAGTGGTTGAAGGGGCGGCTGGGAGACGACGCGGAACGCGGCCCACTGCAAGTAATGTATGCGATCGACGGTGGCCAAAAGCTCAACGAGAATGCTCTTGATCACCTCAGCGGCTATGAAAACTCACGCCCCGTGCGCATTGGAAATGCAGCGTATCAGCAGCTGCAACTCGATATTTACGGCGAAATGATGGACTCTGTCTACCTGGCGAACAAGTATGGCAAACCCATTTCGCACGCCGGATGGCAGGACGTGCAGAGAATTTTGAAGTGGCTGGAGAAAAACTGGCGCAGGCCCGACGAAGGCATCTGGGAAGTCCGAGGCGGCGCGAAAGAATTTTTGCACTCTCGGGTGATGTGCTGGGTCGCTTTCGATCGCGCTTTGCGGCTCGCTCAAAAGCGGTCGCTTTCAGGTCCGCTCGATGATTGGCGGCGCACGCGTGACGAAATTCGCGAGGACATATTTACGAACTTTTGGAACGAACAGTTGCAAGCATTTGTCCAATCGAAGGGCAGTGAAGATGTGGACGCTTCCGCACTGCTCATGCCCATGATGCGGTTCATAAGTCCCGTGGACCCAATGTGGCTTTCGACCATGAAGGCGATCGAAAGCAAGCTTATGGAGGGCACGCTTCTCCGCCGTTACGAGGTGGAACGTACGAAGATCGATGGCCTTCCGGGTGGAGAGGGAAGTTTCACAGCGTGCTCGTTCTGGTACATCGAATGCCTGGCCCGTGGAGGCTACCTGGAACAGGCGCAGCTGCAGTTTGAAAAACTACTGGGGTACGCCAACCATCTAGGGCTGTATTCGGAAGAGCTCGGTTCGAACGGGCGACACTTGGGGAACTTTCCCCAAGCGTTCACACACCTGGCGCTCATTAGCGCTGCAAGTTATTTAGATAGAGTTCTTTCGGGAACACGTGATGAAGTGTGGCGCTAATTGCCCTCGTTCCTTTTGGTTCACCGCTGAAGGAGCCGCGTAAACGATCCAAGAGGGCGTTTGAGTCCGGCTTCCTCGCCTGGAACGCCTGACGCGGATTCGTCGCGCCGATGCGCTGCTCGGATCTGCAGCTCTTCGCGTGAACTCCGCCTGTCAGTATCGTGACACGTGCCATGTACTCGAGATGTATCTCCGCGAGGAACGAATCCGCCCCAACCTCGGTTCGTCGTGTCGAGATGGCGACGCCGAGTCCCGCCATCGACGCCAAAACGCGTGTGCATTAGGATTTTCGAACAGGTGCAGCCCGCGTTCTCGCCATAAGCTTTTCTCCATAACGACGTTAGAGGAGCGTTCCATGTTGGTCCCGCTCGTGCAATGACCGAGTTGTAAGGTGATTTCCGACCATCAGCGAATATTAGTTTTGTGGAAACTCGCTTCCAGGGGAGCTGCGGAAAACAGACAGCATAGGAGAACCCAGTGTCAGAGCAACAGCAATACGACGTGCTGATCATCGGCAGCGGCGAAGCGGGGAAGAATTTGGCGTGGACGATGGCTCAAATGGGGCGGCGCACGGCCGTCGTCGAGCGGAAGCTTATCGGCGGATCATGTCCGAACATCGCCTGCTTGCCCACCAAGAACGTCATTTACAGCGCGAAAGTGGCGGAATTGGCACATCGCGGCGAGGAATTTGGCGTTATGGCGGATCGATTGAAGATCGACATGTCACGCGTTTACGCACGCAAGCGTCGCATGGTCGAAAAGGAAGTTCAGCTTCACCTTGAACTTTACAAGGCGAGCGGCGCGGAGTTGATCATGGGCGAAGCGCATTTCGTCGCGCCTAAGACAGTCGAGGTGAAATCCGAAGATAGTGCCGCACGCCTGCTCGTCGGAGAGCAAGTCTTTCTGGATGTGGGGACTCACGCAGCCATCCCCGACGTTCCCGGTGCCGCAACAGCCAGGCCAATGACCCACGTGGACGCTCTGGAATTGGAACGCGTCCCGGGGCATCTGGTCGTGCTTGGTGGCGGCTATGTCGGACTGGAATTTGCCCAGGCAATGCGGAGGTTCGGAAGCAGCGTCACGGTGCTAGAGCGTGGACCGCAGGTCCTCTCGCAGGAAGACCCCGACGTCACTGAAGCCGTGCTCCAGCTGCTTCAGGGTGAAGGCGTCGAAGTTCTTTTGAATACGCAGGTGCTCGAGGTAGAGGGCTTGTCCGGAGAGACGATCCGCTTGCGCCTGCGCGACTCGCGGGGCGAGCGCACGCTACAAGGCTCCGATCTCCTGGTGGCCGCGGGTCGGGTGCCGAACACGACGGGCCTCGGTCTGGCGAAAACAGGCGTCGAACTTGACGAAGATGGCTACATTCGGGTGAACGAACGTCTCGAGACATCCGCCAAAGGAATTTGGGCGATGGGCGAGTGCGCGGGCAGCCCCAAGTTCACGCACGTCGCGACCGATGATTTTCGCGTTGTTCGCGACAACCTGAACGGTCGAAACCGGACTACGCAGGGCCGGCTCGTTCCCTTCTGCATATTCACGGATCCAGAGTTGGCGAGAGTGGGGTTGAACGAAGTGGAAGCTCGGAAACGGGCGATCCCGTATCGGATTACAAGTATCCCAATGTCGAAAATCCGGCGGACGGTAACGATTTCCGAAACCAGGGGATTTCTAAAAGCCCTTATCAGTGCTGAAAGCGACGAGATCCTGGGATTTACCGGGTTCGGCGCGGAAGCGGGCGAGGTGATGGCTGTCGTCCAGACAGCGATGCTCGGCAAACTGCCATACACGTTGCTTCGCGATGCCGTGTTGGCGCACCCAACGATGGCGGAGGGCCTCACCGTCTTGTTCGCCGCGGTCCCAGCACGATCGAAAGAGCAAGTTCAAGAGTCGCGTCATGGAGAAAAGCAGCGACAAGCTACTGCATGAAGCTCAGATGTACGCAGAATGTCTCAGATGCCACGCCAGCCGCGGACATCCTAACTGAATAAAGGAGCGAAGTATGACCAAGCGAATCGTAATTCTTGTGATGGCAATGGGCTTGAGCGCGGCGATTGCAATCAATGCGAGCGCCACTACTCTCCCGCAGTCGCAGGATCAGAAGATGCAAAGTCACGACACGATGAAAACTGACCACATGAAAACCGAGAAAACGACTGGCGGCCACATGGCGGCTCACGCCACCATGGCCACACACACTACAGATCAGACGAGTCACCAGATGGCGGACCACAAGATGAGCCACCCGGACAAGATGAGCCACTCGAGTACGATGAGCCATACGGACAAAATGGCTCACCCCGACAAGATGAGCCACTCGGACAAGATGACTTCCTCCGCGAAGATGAGCCATCCGGATAAGATGGCCCACGACAAGAAGATGAGTCATCCCGACACGATGAGTCATCAGTAGGGATACGGCGCTGGGGCGGCGGCCGCGCTGCCCCGTTCCCTGCCCGATGCAATCTCTTCATCTTTTTCAAAGGAGCAACGCATGAGCGACATCGTCTACGTTTCAAAGTCCACAATCGAACGCCGCCAGGGGCCTCTTCGCATCGCTCATTTGCCCGGCGAGCCGCAACCGGTGATATTCAGCGTGCACGGAGCGATTGCGAAACATTACAAAATCGACCCGGAGAAATTGACGGAGTCCCACGCGTCGACCATCGACTACGTGATCGCAGCGACTGCCGGCTGAATGATGGGTACCTTCGGAGGCGCGCTGGAAGCGCGTCGAATCGACGCCAGCAACGGCAAGTTGACCGCTGACGTCACCGGTGAGGTCGAAACCGAAGACAACGTTTTGGTCATTCGTCGTATACACGTGGCCATGCGCGTAATCGCACCGGAGGCCGACCGCGAGACGGTCGAGAGAACTCATGGTTTTTATGCGATGCATTGCCCGCTTTACCGGACCTTGCACAACACGATCCAACTTACATCTTCATTCGAACTCGTTGCTCCCGTCCCATCTTCGCAGGGCTAGCGGATGCGAAACGCGAGGCGGAGACCGACGTGACGTGAATTTGATAGCCAAGGACCTCTAGCCACTATGGACGCAACACAGACGCACAACTCGCTGGCGGCGGTGAGCACGCCAGCCAAAGAAGCCAGCGTTCCGATCGTTCGGAAGCACCATTTACTGGTGCGCTGGAGTCACTGGCTGAACGTGCCGATTCTTTTGGGTCTCATCTTAAGCGGCATGTCCATCTACTGGGCCTCACCGGTCTACCAGCACAAACCGGATCCGGCGACTGGCAACGTCGATGTGATAGCGGATATCGGAACATGGATTTGCGCGCATGTCCCAGGGCTGCATCATTATGCCAGCCCGCCCGACTGGATTTATAACCACATGAGTCTTGGGCCTTATCTGCTTGCCAGCGCGCTGCGCCTGCACTGGTTCTTTGCATATCTATTTATGCTGAATGGACTGGTGTACGTCCTCGGGCTGGCAATCAGCGGAGATTGGCGCGCTCTGCTTCCGCGGCCGACGGACCTGCGTGACGCGCTGAAGATGGCGTGGTATTACGCTGGAATTCCGTTCGCCTTTGCGTTGCGCCGCACGTGGCTCCATCCCCGCTTCACCACAAAATACAATGCACTCCAGCGGCTGGCCTATTTCTCCATTCCCGTCGCAGGGTGCCTGTCCGTTGCTACGGGCTGGTCCATTCATAAGCCGATGCAGTTGCACTGGCTGGCGGCAATATTCGGCGGGTACGACAAAGCGCGCATGTGGCATTTCTGGCTCATGTGGCTATTCATCTTGTTCGTTGTCCCCCACGTGATCCTCGTTTTTGGCGACGGATGGGACACGCTTCGCAGCATGATCGTAGGCTGGTCGACCAGAGTCAAAACCTCGGAGAACTTCAAAAATGAGCGCTGACGAGAAAGGTAACAGCCCGCGGCGTGACGTAGTAGCCCCGAATGGTAATGAACCTCCAGGCGGGTCAAACGCGCCAAGCGCAGCGGACGCCGGAAGTGCCGGTGCCGCCGAGGCGCCGAAGCCAAGCTCCACGCCGAAATCCAAACGATTCTTTGAAGAGGAATCTTCCAAAGTGATCGAAGCCGCTCCTCGCGACCTGCGCCGTTTGACTCGCCGCGACGTTCTTCTCTTTGGCGCAGGCACGGTGGCAGCGATGGCGGGCTTCGGATACTTGCTACCGCAAGACACTCTTCAACGACTGGGCCTACACGGAACTTTCGATTCACCAAAAAAGGAGCGGTTCCTCAACCGAGCTCTGCGCTTTGATGATGACGTAGCGGAAGCCCTCTACTCGCCAGATCGCATCGTGCCCACATATTCCAAATCGCAAATCACACCGCTCATCAATAACTACAACGGAGCCACGCCCGGCCCCAGCTACATTCCCGGATGGACGCTGGCTCTCGAGGGCCTAGCTTCGGGGCTGAGCGTTTCTCTGGATATTCAAACTCTTCTCACGCGTTTCACGTCACACGAGCAGATCACGCGATTCGTTTGTGTGGAAGGATGGAGCGCCATCGCGTGGTGGTCAGGCCTGAAATTTGCCGATCTGCTGCGCGCGTATCCGCCAACATCTCAAGCCAGATGGGCTCGCGTGGATTCTGCGGTGAACCTCGATGAAAACGGAAATCCCGATCCCTACTACGCTTCGCTGGATCTGGCCACAGCCCGCCAGGCGCAGACTTTACTGGCGACACATTTCAACGGCCAGCCTCTTACAGTCGATCACGGCGCGCCACTTCGTCTGCTCGTGCCGGTGAAGCTTGGACTCAAAAATGTGAAGGCGGTCACCAAGATCACCTACTCGGCGGAGCAGCCGAGCGATTATTGGGCCGAGCGAGGTTACTCGCGGTACGACGGAATCTAGGCGCGTGCGGGCGGCGGTTCGCCGCCGGTTGCTGCGCAGCCGGTTCTGGCAGGCGAGAAGCACAGGCGTAATTTTTCGAGTGGCTAGAATCAGACCGTAGTCGGAGTAGGGATCAGGGTTGCTCCTGACCCCCTCCACGGATCCGGACGGGCGGATTTCCCGCATCCGGCTCTTGCCTCAGGTAACGACGCCCATGCGGCGAAGAGGATAAGGATGACAGACGGT